>Ga0209063_1000063_pt1 | contig 135126 bp, 109 predicted proteins | sample KloWWTmeKNB19Kit_FD_187177 | JGI IMG/M metagenome (GOLD analysis project Ga0209063, IMG submission 187177) | Active sludge microbial communities from Klosterneuburg, Austria, studying microevolution and ecology of nitrifiers - Klosterneuburg... | ecosystem: Engineered > WWTP > Aerobic digester... | reverse complement strand
AATTGAAAAACAAGATATTAAACCCGCTATAATAAAATACAAAATGAATTAATCGAAAAAAATTAATAGGTTATACTATTACCAACCAAAAAACCGGCACTAAGGCCGGCGGATAAATAGTAAAGAAAAAAAATTGATAAGGTTACTTATTAGTTAGTTACCTGCGGTAACTGTTTGTGCGTTACTGTTATAAATTTCCACTACCGAGGTTAAAAATTTTCCTGCATTTTTATCGGGTTCATTATTATTGCAAAACTGTGCGGCGCCTGCATCATCTTTTATCATAGCAGCAAGTGTTTCGGCGCTGTAAGGCTGTATTGATTTATTATCGCCTTGTTGTAAATAATATTTTAAGGCAGTTACACGGCCATTATAATATTTAAGTGCAAAAACATTTATTTTACCTTTTACAATACGGTAAGCAAAACCATTTAATGCAGCAGTAGCTACATAGGTTTCTTTGGCATCTTCAAATAATTTTGCAGAGATGGCATAGCGGCCTTTAGAATCGTTGTACGCTTTTATTTCTTCGGGTTTAATAATAATATTATCATCGGCAATAAGGCGTGGCGATTTAAACATGGCGGTTACTAATTGCAGCTTTTGAAATTCTTTAATGCTGCCATCATTATACTCTACAAAACATTTTGCTGTTTCTTTTGTATCAAGATGCGTTTCGGTATTTGCCTGGGCAAAAATACCCATAGTGAACACAGGGCAAATCATTACAAAAACTAAGGGTAATAGTTTTTTCATAAAGTTAGCTTTAGCCATAAAACGACATTATGATAAATTTATTGTATAATTTTAGGGTGTATATAATACCAGTAACCTATCCATAATTTATCGCCATCCTTCTTTTCCTTATTTTTACGCCCCGAATAAATGAATATGAAACAAACAAAATTTTTGGCTGGCATAGCTGCGATGGTATTTCTTTTGTCCTGCTCTGCTCCACAGCAAACCACAACCGGCACTACAACAGATAACGGTAAAATAACCTTACAGTTTTTGCAAATAAATGATGTATATGAAATAGCGCCAATAGAAGCAGGCAAAACCGGCGGCATAGCTAGGGTTGCTACATTAAGCAAATTGGCAAAGGCCAAAAACCCCAATACTTTTTTTGTTATTGCCGGCGATTTTTTAAGTCCATCGGTTTATAACAGCCTTAAATATGAAGGCAAACGCATCCGAGGAAAACAAATGGTAGATGCGCTTAATGTTGCCGGCCTGGACATTGCCGTATTTGGCAACCATGAGTTTGACATTAATGAAGACGAATTGCAAAGCCGCATCAACGAATCTAATTTTCAATGGGTTTCTTCCAATAGTTTTCATAAAACAACAAATGGCATTGAACCTTTTGTACAAATGAAAAACGGCAATAAAAAAAATTTTCCCGAAACCTTAATTATTACTGTAAAAGATGCAGATGGCACTACGGCTAAAATTGGTTTTTTGGGCATCAACATCCCATTCACCAAAAAAGATTATGTGCATTATAGCGATCCCCTGCAAACAGCCATAAAATTATACAACCAAATAAAAGATAGCTGCGATGCCGTGGTGGCCATTACGCACCAGGCAATGGAAGAAGATATTAAACTGGCGCAACAAATACCCGGCCTTGCTCTTATACTCGGCGGACATGAACATGATATGCGGTACCAAAAAGTGGGTAATGTAATCATAAGTAAAGCACATGCCAATGCAAGATCGGTTTATGAATTAAAATTGCAGATCAACAAAAATTCAAAAAAAATTAAAACCAGGGCAAAACTGGTGTGGGTAACCGAAGACCTGGTATCGGACCCGGCAACTGATGCGGTGGTAAAAAAATGGACAGCCATTGCCGATGCCAATTTTGCATCGCTGGGTTTTAATGCAAAAAAAATAGTACTGGCAAGCGGAGAAAATTACGATGCAAGGGAAGCCGTTATCAGGTTGCATACCACAAATTTTTCAAGGATGGTTATAAAAGCTATGGAAAAAGCAGCGCCTCAAAGCGATGTATCCATTGTAAATGCAGGCTCTATAAGATTGGATGATGTACTTAGCCCTCCAATTTCCGAATATGATATTATAAGGAGCCTGCCCTTTGGTGGCGGCATTACCGAAGCAAATTTGAAAGGGAGTCTTTTAATAAAAGTGCTGGAAGCCGGGAGGAACAATAAAGGCTCCGGTGGTTTTTTACATTTTTCGGAAAAGTTATTTTACGATGCCATCAACCATGTGTGGACTATAAATAAACAACCCATTGATGCACAAAAAATTTATCGTGTTGCCCTAAGTGATTTTTTGCTTACCGGCGGCGAAGCCAATATGGGTTTCCTTACAAAAGACAATAAAGAAATTGAAAAAATATTTCCGGCAGCAACTAGCACTACCGATGCCCGCAGCGATATAAGGCTGGCTATAATACAGTATTTAAGCCAACCTTAAGCCTTTGTATTTGAGAAAAAAAATTAATGCTGTACGGTTGCCACTTCTTCCGGCACATGCTTGTGCTTAAATAAAACAGCAAATAAAATGGCAATAACCAAAGCATAAACGGCAAATGCAAACCATATACCCTGCCAGTTGCTGGAGCCATCGGCATTTATATAATATTTGCCAATTACCATGCCGCTCACTGTGCTGCCCAGCCATGCGCCTACGCCGTTGGTCATCATCATAAACAAACCTTGTGCGCTGGAACGTATGGATGAATCGGTAGAAGTTTCCACAAAAAGAGATCCCGAAATATTAAAAAAGTCGAAAGCCATACCATACACAATGCAACTTAAAATTATATGCACAGTACCCATTGCTGTGGGATCGCCGTAGGCAAATAAACCAAAGCGCAGCACCCATGCAAGCATGGCAAACAACATCACTTTTTTGATGCCAAATTTTTTCAGGAAAAAAGGGATGGTGAGGATAAATAAAGTTTCGCTCATTTGCGATATAGATAAAATAATGGTTGAATATTTTACCACAAAAGAATCTTTAAAGGCTTCAATTTTATCAAAGCTGGTTAAAAAAGAATCGCCATACATATTGGTAAGCTGCAAAGCTGCGCCAAGCAACATGCTAAATAAAAAGAACAGAGCCATTTTATAATTCCCAAAAAGTTTAAATGCCTGCAGGCCCATTTGCTCAGCAAAACCGGCATCTTTTGCAATAGATTTTGGCGGCGGGCATTTGGGCAATGTAAACGAAAAAATACCCAGTATAATGGCACCAATTGCGCCAATAATAAACTGGTTGCTGTTATCCTTGCTGCCACTAAGGTTGGTACTCCACATGGCTACAATAAACCCAATGGTACCCCAAACCCTGATGGATGGAAAAACTTTTACCACATCAAAACCATCTCTTTTTAAAATGGTATATGCAATGGAATTAGACAAAGAAATGGTAGGCATATAACATATCATTGCCCCAAAAATTACATAATACAATGTACCCGGGTCATCCACCTTGGGAACATAAAAAAGAATGAGGCCATAAACAATATGGAGGATGCCGTAAAGGCGTTCTGCATTTAACCATTTATCTGCAATAATACCAGTTAAAGCAGGCATAAAAAGTGAAGCCAGCGCCAGCGTTGAAAAAATTGCGCCAAACTGAGGAAAAGTCCAGCCTTTGGCATTAAGGCAATAAGTGCCAATTGTAATTAACCATGCGCCCCATACAAAAAACTGCAGAAAGCTCATAATGGTCAGCCTTAATTTTATGCTCATAGCAAGTATCGTTTTATTTATAAAGCGGTAAGATAATTATTTTTTTAATTGAACCTATATGGGCTTTGGGAATAATAGATTTATAAATAAACAGGTTAAATAAGGTTTTTACAGGATTTGCCGATAAAAAATGAAAAGCAATAACTTTGCATAAAATTTCAAAAAAATGGGAAGTGCAGCAGCATTTTTGGCAGCAGCAGAAAAAGACATGCAACTCCGGCAAATAGCCACATCTGTGTTAAACAATAAAAGGATAACCGATGAAGAATGCCTGGTATTATTTGAAAAAGGCAGCCTGGGTTTTGTGGGCGCTTTGGCCAATGATGTAAGAGAAAAATTGCATGGCGATAAAACATATTTCAACCGCAATTTTCATATTGAGCCTACCAATGTATGTGTGTTCAGTTGTAAATTTTGTTCCTACAGCAGGCTGTATGCACACCGGGAAGAAGGCTGGGAATTGAGCATTGATGAAATGCTGGATATGGTAAAAAATTACGATAACCAACCTGTAACCGAAGTGCATATAGTGGGTGGTGTACATCCAAAAATGGATTTGCATTATTTTATTGAACTCTTACAAAAAATTCATGCCCACCGCCCATCGTTGCACATTAAAGCATTTACTGCAGTGGAACTGGATTATATGTTTCGCAAAGCAAAACTTAATGTGGAAGAAGGCATGAAAGCGCTAAAAGAAGCAGGCCTTCAATCACTTCCCGGCGGAGGTGCAGAAATTTTTCATGAGGAGATAAGAAATAAAATTTGCGAAGATAAAGTGAGTGGAGAAGGATGGCTTAAAATACATGAAGCGGCACACCAGCTGGGCATACCAAGCAATGCCAGCATGCTTTATGGCCACATTGAAAAATATGAGCACCGCATAGACCACATGAAAAAATTGCGTGCCTTGCAGGACAAAACAAAAGGCTTCAATACCTTTATCCCACTCAAATTTCGCAATGCAAATAATGATATGAGCCATGTGCCCGAGTCTACTGTTGCAGAGGATATGCGGTTGTATGCCATTGCCAGAATTTACCTCGATAACTTCCCACATATTAAAGCCTACTGGCCCATGCTGGGCAGGCAAAATGCACAACTGAGTTTGTCTTTTGGCGTAAATGATATTGACGGTACCATTGACGACAGCACAAAAATATATTCCATGGCCGGCAGCGAAGAACAATCTCCTTCTATGACAACCGAAGAATTGGTAACGCTAATTAAACAGGCAAAAAGGCAACCAGTGGAGCGAGGAACGCTATACGATGTGATTAAAGATTATGGAACAGTGGAAGTACATGCAGAAGCAGAACTGCATTAAATTTTATTTCGCTTTTTTTTACAAAAAATAAAAAATGGTTTCACTATTAGTTGCGGCTGCAGAAAAAAATGAGATTGGCAAAAACAACCAATTGCTCTGGCATTTACCCAACGACATGAAATTTTTTAAAAACACTACCTGGGGAATGGTAGTAATAATGGGGCGCAAAACTTTTGAAAGTATGGGGAAGCCTTTGGCCGGCAGAATGAATATTGTAATTACTGCACAACCCGGTTGGAAAGCCGCAAATGTAACAACGGCAAATAGCCTTAAAGATGCAATTGAAAAAGCAAAAGAAGCCAGCTATAAAGAAATTTTTATTATTGGCGGCGGGGAAATTTATAAACAGTCCATGACGCTTGCAGATTGCATTTACTTAACCCGGGTACATGCCAGTTTTGATGCCGATACTTTTTTTCCTGAAATAAACCCGGAACAATGGAAACAGGTTTCCAATGAGAATTTTAGTAAAGACGGGAAACATTTATATGATTATTCTTTTCAAAAATGGGTAAGAAAATAATATGTACTCTTCTTATCAACTTGCTCAAAAATATCTTAAATATTATTTTTCTGCTTTCAACGGAAAAGGCCACGGCATACACTCCCCTTTCGTTTTTAATTTTATTGCAAAAATTTTAAACGATAAAAAAAATTATGCCTGTTACCCAACCATTGAAGCCGAAAGAAAAAAATTACTGCATAACACTGCTCAAATTGAGGTAAAAGATTTTGGCGCAGGCTCAGCACTAATTTCTTCAAACAAAAGGCAAATAAAAAGAATTGCAGCATCATCATTAAAGTCGCCAAAATACGGCCAATTGCTTTTTAGGATGGTACAATATTTTAAGCCGCAAACCCTTTTGGAGCTGGGCACTTCATTTGGCATTAGCAGCAGTTACCTTGCCAGCGGAAATACATCAGGCAAACTTTACAGTTGCGAAGGTTCCCCGGAAATTGCAGCAATTGCCCAACAGGTTTTTAACCAGTTGCCCTTAAAAAACATTTGCCTTGTTGAAGGCAACTTTGATGAAACTTTAAGCAGGTTATTGCAACAATCTGGTAAAATTGACCTGGCTTTTATTGATGGCAACCACCGCAAAGCGCCTACCCTGCTCTATTTTGAGCAAATACTCCAGAATTGCCATGAGCAAAGCATCGTAATTTTTGATGATATACATTGGAGCAAAGAAATGGAAGAAGCCTGGCAAATTGCCAAAGCAAACGAGGCAGTAACCCTAAGTATTAATTTATTTTTTATAGGAATATTATTTTTCAATAAAGATTTTAAAGAAAAACAGGATTTTATTGTACGCTTTTAATATTATAAACAATTTTTACTTTTATAAAAACGAATGCCCTATTTTTAAGCCATGATAATTGGAGTATTAAAAGAACCGGTACCGGAAAAAAGGGTGTCACTATTACCGGAACATATTGCCGGCTTTACCAAATTAAATTGCAAAGTTTTTATAGAAAGAGGCGCCGGAAACAATGCCTGCACCAGCGATGAAAACTATTTGCAGTCAGGGGCAAATATCGTTTCCCGTGAAGAAGTTTTGGAGCAGGCGCAAATCATACTTTCTATAAATGCTTTAAATGATGATGCCCTAAAGCAGTGTAAGGCAAAAATACTGCTGGGCACATATAATGCATTATTGAATACTGCTGTAATCCAAAAATGTGCAGCAGCAAATTTTTCGGTTTTCAGCATGGAAATGCTGCCCCGTACAACCAGGGCGCAAAGTATGGACGTGCTCAGCAGCCAGGCCAATATTGCCGGGTACAAAGCGGTTTTATTAGCGGCAAATTTGTATCCAAAATATTTCCCCATGTTTATGACGGCTGCAGGAACCATTCCTCCGGCAAAAGTGCTGGTACTTGGTGCAGGAGTTGCCGGCTTGCAGGCTATTGCCACAGCAAAAAGATTGGGTGCAGTAATAGAAGTGTTTGATACAAGGCCTGCAGTAAAAGAAGAAGTAATGAGCCTGGGTGGAAAATTTATAGAAGTAGAAGGAGCCGCAGATGCCAGCAAGGCCGGTGGATATGCCGTGGAGCAATCACAGGATTTTTTACAAAGACAAAAAGAAAAAATTGCGGAATCGGTTGCCAAAGCAGATATCATTATTACAACGGCACAAATTCCCGGCAAAAAAGCGCCGGTACTCATCAGCAATGAAATGCTTGCCGCCATGAAGAACGGATCGGTGATAGTTGATTTAGCTGCTGCAACAGGCGGCAACACTGCACAAACGCAAAATGAAAAAACAATTGTTTACCATGGCATAACCATTGCAGGCAATAGCTTACTGGCAGGCGATATGCCCGCCGATGCCAGCAAATTATATGGAAAAAATATTTTAAATTTTTTACAACTTATTATTGATAAGGAGGGAAACCTGAATTTAAATTTTGAAGATGATTTGGTGAAAGGAACCTGTGTGGCACATGAGGGAAGAATAACCAATGAAAAATTATTAAACCTATAAAGAAAATATATGGAAAATATATTAAACTTCATTTCAGCGCAGCAGCAAATCATTTATATCATTATCCTCATGATATTTGTGGGCATTGAAGTGATAGGCCGTGTACCCAGCGTATTACATACTCCGCTTATGAGTGGTGCTAATGCAATACATGGCGTGGTAATTATTGGCGCCATCATTGTAATGGGCCGGGCCGAAGCCGATAATTACCTTGCGCTATGGCTGGGTTTTTTGGCAGTAATATTAGGTACATTAAATGTAGTTGGCGGCTTTGTGGTAACCGACAGGATGCTGGAGATGTTTAAACCAAAGAGCGGTAATAAATGAGAGGTGAGTTACGAATTATGAATTTTGAATTAAGTGTTATAAAAACAAAGAGGGAAGAAAAATATTAATTAGAAAGAACGAAAAAAGGTTTTTTACCCGGGATAAGGGATTTGTGCAGTTTACTTAATCAAAAAAAATCAATGTTCTGGTTAAAGCATTTACGAACTTATGATTTGAACGAAGCCGAAACCAGGAAATTAAATTACTTATTGAATTTTTAATTTATAAATGCTTAATATATAATTTGAACATTTAACTTATGTCATTAAACTTACTCACCTTCTGTTACCTTATTGCTTCCGTAACTTTTATTGTTGGTTTAAAAATGCTATCGCACCCTGCAAGTGCACGCAAAGGAAACCTGGTGGCTGCTGCAGGCATGGCGCTGGCTATATTAGGCACTATATTTTTATATGAAGATGAAGGCGTAAAACTTGGCAACCACTTATGGATTTTTGCAGGGCTTTTGATTGGTTCAGTAATTGGTACGCTTGCTGCAAAAAAAGTAAAAATGACCGCCATGCCCGAAATGGTAAGTATGTTTAATGGTATGGGCGGTGCATGTGCAGCATTAATAGGCATTGTAGAGTACAACCATTTGCAGCATCATGGAATTGTGGCGCCCAAAGGCATGATGCTTATCATTGTTTTGGGCCTTATCATTGGTTCCATATCTTTTGCCGGCAGTATGATTGCGTGGGGAAAATTAAATGGCAAAATAAAAGATTTTGCATTTAAAGGACAGCATTTTTTTAACATCGCCCTGCTCCTTGTTATACTTGCACTTGCAGTATTTTTTGTAGGATGGAACAATGAAAATGCAACGGTAATTTTTTATATAATTTTTCTCCTGTCGCTTTTATATGGTTTGTTTTTTGTGTTTCCCATTGGCGGTGCAGATATGCCGGTGGTAATTTCTTTACTTAATTCATTTACGGGTGTAGCAGCTGCCTGCGGTGGCTTTTTGTACAACAATAAAGTAATGCTTACCGGCGGAATTTTAGTAGGCGCAGCAGGTACTTTATTAACCATATTGATGTGCAAAGCCATGAATCGTTCTTTAACCAATGTATTGATTGGTTCTTTTGGAGGAAGCAATGCATCAAGCGCCGGCAACACGGTACAGGGTAATTATAAAGAAATAAGCATAAGCGATGCAGCAATGGTAATGGCTTATGCAAGTAAAGTAATGATAGTGCCTGGCTATGGCCTGGCAGTGGCACAGGCACAACATATTTGCCACGATTTGGAAAAACTCCTGGAAGAAAAAGGCGTTGAAGTAAAATATGCCATTCATCCGGTTGCAGGCCGTATGCCCGGCCACATGAATGTATTACTTGCCGAAGCTGATGTACCTTATGATAAACTGCTGGAAATGGAGCAAGCCAATGATGAATTTAAAAGCACCGATGTGGTGCTAGTACTGGGTGCAAACGATGTGGTAAACCCTGCGGCAAAAACTGATCCTTCCTCACCAATATACGGTATGCCCATTTTAGAAGTAGAGCGTGCAAAAAATACTATTGTAAACAAACGCAGTATGAAACCGGGTTATGCTGGTATTGAAAACCAACTTTTCTTTCAACCGAAAACCAGCATGCTTTTTGGCGATGCTAAAAAAGTACTGCAAAGCCTGGTTACTGAAATAAAATCAGTATAACCAAGTAAATTATTGTTTATCCATTTCCACAATAGTGGCAACAACATTATTGGAATTTTGCACCGAAGCATTAAAGTTTATTTTACCATCTGCTGAAGCTGTATATTTTACATTTTTTAATGCATTACCGGCAACGGCTTCATTTACTTTGGCCGCAAAATTGGGTTGGTTGCTGTTATTGATGGCCGTATTAAGTGCGTTATAATCCAGCTCACTTTTGCTTACTACTACAGCCATAATTTCTTTATTGCCTGCATCATCTGCCATTATAGATTCTTTCCTGGGAAACAAGCGATAGCCTGTAATACCACAATAAGCTGAGTGAATGGGTTTGTATGGGAATAATACGATGCTTTTACTTCCTGCCTGGTCCGGCGTAAAAATATAAATATAACATTCCACAGCATTTTTAATTTCCATTTTAAACTTTGTGCCTTTTTTTATAGGAGCAATAGTTTTAAATACATTTCCGTCAAATGATTTTAATGCAATGGGTTGTTTTGTATCGTTATTCATAAGCCCTACGCTGCACGCAAAAGCAATATTTAATGCTGCGCCACGCTTTGGCAAAGGATCGAGGCCATAAGCTTCTCTCACAAATTCTTTAAAATCTCCATAGCGTACATAGCCAATACCGTTTTGCCCCCATTCAGGGCCCCAGCTATTCATAATTTGAAATGCGCCTCCTTCCACCCTGTCGTCGTACCCAATTACACACATGGCATGGCCGCCAAAACCTACCTGCTGGTAATCAGATTGGTCTGGGTGCCACACTTTTTGGCCCAGCATACCCTGCATAAAACTTTGGCCCACCATCATACCAATTACCACGGGTGCATCTTTTGACAGATGTTCTTTAACTGCCCTAATATTTAATCCGTTTACGCCATCAGATTCTGTAAGCCTTGTAAATCCATGAATGGCATTTTGCGAAGCTTTTACCATCAAATCTCCATTGGCCATACGGGTACAATTATTTTCATCATATTGAAATTCCTTTAAGGGTAATGCGCCACGGTTTTGCATAAACTCCATTGCCCGCTGAATATATGAGCCCTGGCAATCATCTAATGCAATATTGTTGTAAACGAATGCCGGGCTATAAGCTACCTGGTTGGGATCCTGGCTTGTACTTGCGGCTTCCAAAATTGTTCTGGCTGCATAAGCGCTGCTCCATGCTACACAGCTACCCTGCTTACCCTGGTTTAATCTTTTTGGGGCAAATGCCGCCAACGACACGGCTTCGGGCAATGGGTTTTTTACATTATCGTCTTCAAGGCCCTCATATACTTTTGCTTTGCTAAATTCCTGCGCACTAAAATTATAGCCACTTTTCGAAAAAATAGAATTGATTACAGAACCTGTATCGCAACCACTACGGCCTAATAAAAAATAGGCGCCTACGCCAACCAGCAACAGCAAAAAAATACCTTTACCACCACGACGACCACCACTACCACCACCGCCGCCCCTGAAAAGGCTAAATAATAGTGGCAAAAAATTCAGCAAACCACCACCCGTTCCTCCCGTGTTTGTTGTATTGCGATTGGAATTATTGCTGTCATCATAATCATCCTGACTTTGCGGATCATCCACCATGTGTAAAGCCATAATATTAAAGTTTGAATACTAAAAATACAAATTTATGGCAGATGCAAGTACAGGAATTTTTAATCTGGAAATAATAAATTTAGAATAAGCCTGCTTTTGCCCATTTTACAAATTCAAAGGCAAATATTTTTTTTGAAATAAAAACCGGCCAATATTGGGTAAGCTAATTTTTTAAAATCTTAAATTCAACCCTTCTATTCAGTTGCCTTCCTTCATCGTTGTCGTTAGTTGATACTGGTTGCTGCTCGCCATAACCACGGGAAATTACCCTTGCAACTGCAATGCCTTTGCTTATGATATATTCCCTTACGCTTTTAGCACGGTTATCACTAAGGGTGAAGTTATATGTATCTGAGCCTTTTGCATCAGTATGTGCACTCAGCTCTATTTCCACATTGGGGTAATCGTTGAGGAATTTTACCACACGGTCCAGTTCGGCAAATGATTCGTTGCGTAAATCAAATTTATCAAAATCAAAAAATACATTGTTGAGCCGGAACACCTGCCCAATTTCAATAGGCGCCAGGTAAAGGTCTTTATGAATAATGGTATAGCCTTGTTTGATTAAAGAATCAAGATTCAGGTTTTCTGAAATTGCGAAATATTTATCTGCCGAAGCCCTTATGCTGTAATTTTTATTAAAAGGCAGTACAATTTTAAATGCTCCATCCGCAGGATTTGAGGATCCACTGCCTGCTTCCTTTCCTTCGGGCAATACTTCATAAATTAAATCGGCAGCCAAAGGTTGCTTGGTTTTAGCGTTATAAACATTTCCTGTAACCAGCACCACGGGGTCGGGCATTTCCTGTTCCAAAAGTTTTACCCTCACAATATCGCTTGCGCCAAAAGCGCCATCACTACTGGTTAAATAGGCGTATTCGCCACCTGCATCCATGGTAAAAAAGGCTTCACTGCCATGGGTATTTATAGGCGCACCCAGGTTTTTAGCTGTGGTCCATTTTGTCCAGCTTTCATCCAGTCTTTTGCTCATCCAAATATCCATTTCACCCAGCCCGCCGGGCCTGTCCGAAGCAAAGTATAAAGTTTTTCCATCGGCAGCCAAAAACGGGCTCATCTCATCGTAATCATTAGTGTTGATGGTTTTGCCCAGGCTTTTTGGCGTCGTCCAAATATCGGCCCCTTCATTAAAGCATACATAAATATCGTTATAGCCATATTCACCTTCTTTTGGGTTCATATAAAAAAGCATGGTTTTACCATCATTTCCCATACAAGCTCCAAATTGTGCCGTACGCATATATTTTTCAAAATTGCGTATGCGGAGCATTTGCGGTGGGCTCCAGTTGCCATCTTCCTGTAACTTCATTATACTTACGCCCATGCCAAGGTATTGGCCATGCCTGTAAGCGCCTTTTAGTAAAATGGTATTCATATCCGGAGCAATCCAAAATACAGCATTAAAATGAGTAGTATTTATATTGCCATTAAGATGTTTTGCTTTGCTCCAAATGCCTGATGAATCTCTTACACTAAACCAAATATCCTGGGCAATGGGAACGGTGCTAATTTGCACATTTGAAGGGTGGCCCTGCCGTATAAAAAAAAGCATATTTCCATCTGCAGAAACTGTGGGCCGCATTTCGGGATATTCGGTATTAATTTTATCACCCAGGTTTTCTACAGTAACAATTGTATTTTCCTTAATTACATTTTCTTTTTGAGCAACCAGTTTTACAGCAGTATCCATTAAAGGCTGTGTATAAGCTACTATTGCAATTAAAAGAACAACAATAAGCAGGTAAAGTTTTTTCATAGATCAGCTATTTGTCTAATAAACAAAACGCCTAAAATCTATTAAAATTGCCTTTAAACCAGCTTCGCTTCACAAAAGTTGCAGGTGCTAAAATCATATAATCCATTACAGTTTTACAGCCTTTTGAACAATTTACAAACTGCTATATTTGCCATATGAAAAAAGCCGGAATATTAGGTGGCGGCCAGTTGGGCCGTATGCTTTTACAATCTGCCGCCAACTACCCAGTTTTAACGCATGTATTGGAGAATGACGAAAATTGCCCGGCGGCACATCTGTGCCATTATTTTACCAAAGGCAACATTAATAATTTTGATGATGTTTATCAATTTGGCAAAAACCTCGATTGCCTTACCATAGAAATAGAAAGTGTAAATACCGATGCTCTGGAAAAATTACAGCAGGAAGGCGTAAAAATTTTTCCGCACCCCGAAGCACTAAAAACCATTAAGAATAAAATTTTGCAAAAGCAATTTTATGCAGATAACCAATTGCCAAGCAGCCCATTTTTGGTAACTCAAAACAAAGAAGATTTAAAGCTGCATAAAGATTTTTTACCCGCTGTTCATAAAGCTTCCACCGATGGATATGATGGAAGGGGCGTTCAGGTTTTACACTCTGAAGATGACTACGAGAAAGGGTTTGATGTGCCATCGGTATTAGAAAAAATGGTGCAGGTAAAAAAAGAAATTGCCATAATTGTAGCTGTTGCCAGCAATGGCGAAACTGCAATTTACGCACCAGTTGATATGGTGTTTGACAATAACCTCAACCTGCTGAGCCATCAAATATCTCCTGCAGACCTTGATGAAAAAATTTTTTGGAAACTGGAAGCAGTAGCTTTAACAACGGTAAAAAAATTAAATAGCCCGGGCATTTTTGCCGTGGAATTATTTGTAGATAACCACAACAATGTGTGGGTAAATGAAACGGCTCCCAGGGTGCATAATAGCGGCCACCATAGCATTGAAGCCTGCTACAGCAGCCAGTTTGATATGCTTTGGCGCATAATGCTCCAATATCCTTTGGGCAATACCAAACCCATAATGGCGGCTGCAATTGTAAACCTGCTTGGCGCCCCCGGCTTTACAGGCACTGTACAATATAAGGGCATAGAAGAGGTATTAAGCATGCCCAATGTATTTGTACATTTGTACGGAAAAGCGATTACAAAACCAGGCAGAAAAATGGGCCATGTAACCGTATTAAGCAGCGACAGGCAAGAACTTCTTTTTCGGGTAAATAAAATTAAAAATACACTTAGAGTAATAAGTGATACCCCATAATACAATGATTTTATCAACGCAAATTATGGGTACTAAAATTTTCTTTTATTACCATAATACAATAATTTCTTTGGCAAATTTTGTAATCACTCAAAGTAAAAAAGGTGAATTTTGTTTTTGTAATAAAAGCCAATAATGGCAAGGCAATTCTTTCAAGTGAAGGATATTCTTCAAAGTCAGGGGTGCTTAACAGCATGGAAACGGTGAAGAAAAGCAGTCAAAGTAAAATTAACTTTGAGCAAGAAACTGCTTCCAATGGAAAATATTTTTTAAATTTAAAGGCTGCAAATGGCCGCATTATTGGTACCGCCAAATGAATGATTCAACCGATTGTATGATTAACGGACTTGCAGCAGTTTTAAAAAATTCGCAGAATGCAGGCATCCTTGATAAAACGTTGTAATTAGATGAAACAAAACTGATAAAGCACCTGTAACTCCATTGCAGGTGCATTTATTTTACAACTGCTTTTGCTGCAAATTTCTATCCAAAAATGTAGTAAAACAGCCCAAAAAAAGCCCTCTATAAAACATTGTCTGGGGCCATTCGTTTACAGCTTGTATTAAAATCCGAATAAATGAAAAAACTCTTCACAATTTTAGGCATTATTTTTTTATTAAGTTCCTGTTCCCGTTCCATTACCATGGACCAGGCAGCAAGCGGTTATTACAAAAAAAGTAAGTCTATACGGTAATATCTGTTTAAGAAATTAAAATGTCCCGACAAACAAGACGGGACATTTATATCATCATACCAGGAAACGGGCAGATTGCTAAATTAAGTCTAAAGCCAATCCAAAAAAGGTTACCACAAAAGGCAAAACCAAAGTGCAATACCCGCCGCCAATGGAATAAACAAAAAAGAAGGCGCAAACACTCAATAAAAAAAGCACCCAATAAAGCAGGCTCGATTTTCTGGCAGTAGTATTCATTTGCAAATAATTTATGCAAATATAAGGCAGAAGATATGAACAGGAAATTTTTGGAAGGATTTTTTATGTGTACAATTCACACATTTATTCTTTCTGCTTATCTTGCGGCATGTTCGTTACTATTTTTATACCATACCATACGCACTATGGGCAGGAAGTTTTCTTAAAAGTTTATCCTTCTAAAAACAACCCTGCAATAAGCCACCAGGTTGACCTGCATTATTACAACGAACAATACTGGAAAACTACTATTGAAACCAGTGAACTGGAAATTAAGTCAAAATTAATTTTTAGCGCCAGTGTAGCCGATAAAAATAACCGGCAGGAATATGAAATAATTCCCGTAAAAACCGTTGACCTTAAATACAAAAAAAAGGAAATCACTTTATTTGAACAGGTTCCCCGGCAAAACGACGCACAGGTATTTGTAAATAGTAAAGCTTTTACTGTATTAAACACAAATAAAAAGCACCCCAAAACTGAGGATAAACCACCCAAAAACCTTACGCATCTTTTTCATGTACAAGCCCCGGCATTACCGGCAAACTATGTACTATGCCTTACCGGAGCCGACAAACAACTCGGCAACTGGACCGAAACAGAGCCAATTATACTGAACTACAAAAAAGGCCAATGGTATATAGGGCTCAATCTTTCCAAAACCCTTTTTCCTACGGAATTTAAACTGGCTGTTTTTGATATAGGAGCAGGAAAAATTGCCTCTTACGAAAATGGGGACAACCGTGTACTTTTTGGCTCTGCTGGCAACGATAGTTTGGTAATAAGTAATTTAAACGCAGTGTTCCCGGGCTTTAACTGGCGTGGAGCGGGTTTAAATATTCCCGTTTTTTCTTTACGCTCCGAAAAAGATTGGGGCATTGGCGATTTTAGCCACCTAAAACTTTTAACCGACTGGTCAGTAAAAACGGGTATCCGTATGTTGCAATTATTGCCCATAAACGATACTACGGCTACAAAATCTTTTAAGGATTCTTATCCTTACTCCGCTATTTCGCCTTTTGCATTGCACCCACTTTACCTCAATGTTCAACAACTGGCAACAGCAATTGGTTTTACGTTTCCAAATGAAATACTGATAAAAATTGAACAGTTAAACCAGAAACAAGAGTTGGATTATGACGGAGTTTTAGCTATAAAAATTGCTGCTTTAAAACTTATTTATCAATTAGAAAAAAATACATTTAAAGAAGATTTTGCCTGGATAGATTTTTTTAATCTGAACCGGCACTGGCTGGTACCTTATGCGGTTTTTTGTTATTTACGAGACAAAAACGGAACGGCTGATTTTACCCAATGGAAAGAATTTAGCAACTACAACGAAGAAGCTGTAGAAGAATTTGCCAATATTGGCACTGAACAATATGAAGAAATTTGCTTTAATTATTTTGTACAGTACCAGCTACACCTGCAATTAAAAGATGCGGTGGATGATGCCCACAAAAAAGGCATTATTTTTAAAGGCGACCTACCCATTGGTGTAGGCAGGCACAGTGTGGATACCTGGATGTATCCCAAACTTTTTCACATGGATATGCAGGCCGGAGCACCACCGGATTATTATAGTGCAACCGGGCAAAACTGGAATTTCCCCACTTATAACTGGCAGGCAATGGCCGAAGACGATTATAAATGGTGGCGGCAACGCATGGAACAGCTTGGCAATTATTTTGATGCCATCCGCATTGACCATGTGCTGGGTTTTTTTAGAATTTGGAGCATACCTGTGGCCAATAAAACCGGCACCCTTGGCATATTTCAACCTGCCTATTCTATTGCAGAAAAAACATTTAAAGAAAACGGAATTACCATTAACAAGCAACGTTTTTGCAAACCCTTTATCAGCAAAGAAATTATTGAAAGCAATTTTGCAGATAAAACAGGATGGGTAACAAATACTTTCTTTGATAATGGAAGTTTTAAAAGTGAATTCAACACCCAGGCTTCTATTGCTGACTTTTTTACAAAAAACAAGGAACATAAAAACCTGCAGCAGGCTTTGCAATTTTTGCTTACCAATGTTTTACTTATTGAAGATGAACAGCAGGCAAGCCATTATCATTTTCGTATTGGAATGCATCAAACGGAATCGTTTAAAGCGCTTCCTGATTTTGACCGCTCCGTAATGGACAGGTTGTACAATGATTATTTTTACCATATTCAAAATACAATGTGGGAAGAAGAAGGCATAAAAAAACTGAATGCCTTAAGGAACACAACCGATATGCTTATTTGTGCCGAAGACCTGGGCATGGTTCCTGAATTTATGGACAGGGTTTTGCACAAAATGGGAATGTTGTCTTTAAAAGTGCAGCGCATGCCCAAGGAAGAAGGTGAATTATTTTCCCGTCCTGTAAATGCGCCGTACCTGGCTGTTGTAACCACCGCAACACACGACATGAGTACCTTAAGGGAGTGGTGGGAACACGAAAAAGGCAATATCCAATATTTCTTCAAATCTATTTTGGGTCATTTTGGTACAGCGCCAAACAATTGTGAACCTTGGATTGTGTATGATATTTTAAAGCAACATTTGGAAAGCCCGGCAATGTGGGCGGTTTTTCTGTTCCAGGATTTAATTGCCTTTGATGGCAGCATACGTTCGGCAGGTATTGATAAAGAACGCATCAACAACCCTTCTAACCCTGACCATTACTGGAATTACCGGATGCACATAAGCTTGGAAAGGTTATTACATAACGAAGAACTAAATAACAGGATTTTGGAACTTATAAAAAGAAGCGGGCGTTAATTCGCTTGTTTGTTACAACTGCGGTGAAAGTAAAATCAAAAATATTCAACCTCCCTTTTACGCATCCGTTTACCATTTCAAAAGGCACAAAAACACATCAGCCCACTTTTGTTGTGGAATTGGAGCATTTTGGTATTAAAGGTTATGGTGAGGCCCCGGCAATAACGTATTATAACATCAGCACCGAACAAATGGCTGCCAACCTTGAAGCAAAGAAAATATTTGTTGAAAAATTTTCGTTCACCGATCCTGAAAGATACTGGCATTACCTCCACCACCTTTTTCCCGAAAACCCTTTTTTGGTTTGTGCACTCGATATGGCAGGCTGGGATATTTTTGGAAAAATAAAAAGGAAACCTTTGTATGAGTTATGGGGTTTAGATACTGATAAAAGCCCCGTTACCGATTATACTATTGGCATTGACAGTATTGAAAAAATGCTGAACAAAATAAAAGAAAAACCCTGGCCAATTTATAAAATTAAAGCAGGCGTAGAAAATGATATAGAAATAATTTCTGCATTAAGAAAAGAAACCAGCGCCAGCTTTAGAGTAGATGCCAATGCAGGATGGACTTTGGAGCAGGCCCTTGAAAAAATACCTGTACTCAAAAACCTTGATGTGGAATTTATAGAACAACCCTTAGCAAAAGAAGATTGGGAAGGCATGAAAATTTTGTACCAGCAATCTCCACTCCCATTAATTGCCGATGAATCCTGTGTTGCAGAAGATGATGTAGAGAAATGTAAAAATTATTTTCACGGCATCAATATAAAACTCACCAAATGCAGCGGCATTACCCCTGCAAGAAGAATGATTGCCAAAGCCAGGGAATTAAATATGAAAGTGATGATTGGCTGCATGAACGAAAGTTCCGTTGGTACTGCTGCCATTGCACAGTTAGCGCCATTGCTGGATTATGTAGATATGGATGGCCCACTGCTGCTTAAAGAAGATATTGCCGCAAGTGTAATATTTGACCATGGTAAAATAAATTATCCGCAGGTAAACGGTCTTGGTGTTACCATTGCAGCATTTGAATAATGCAACAATTTTCTAAACAAAAAAATATCCTAACTATTTTCCAAACAACCTGTCTACGCTAAACCTGCCCGGCCCTACCAGCAGCAAGGTTACAAATGCGCCAATGTATAATGTTGCTTTTTCGCCGTCACCAAAAAAATCGCCACTGTGTGCCATAAACAGGGCTACACACATTGCAATAATAAGTGGTATTACGGCAAAGCGGGTGAACAGTCCCAATACAATAAACAAAGCACAAAAGAATTCGGCAAAAACAACCAGGAGCAAAGATGTAGTTTGGCCCAGGCCCATAAAACTCATAAACTTTACTTTATACTCAGAAAAATGAATGAGCTTACCATAGCCATGGTTCATCATCAAAACACCTGATGCCACCCTCAGAATAAGAATTGCCACATCAAATGCTGTGGCAGAATACTTGGTTGATAAAAATTTTGCCATAAATATAGAAATAATTTTTGCGTAAAAATAGCTATTCCCTTTTAATTAAACCTACTTCTTTTACCATTCTTTTAACAGCAATTGAAAATAGTTTTGCCTCGGTAGATTGTTTTCAACATATTCACAACGGCTGCAATTAACGGCTTGTTTGGATTTAATTTTGTTATCTAGTTTTTAATTTAACTAACCCAATAATGCAAAAGCTTATTATATTTTTTGTGGTAATGCTATTTTTTTTCCCGTCTATTGCCCAGCCAACTCATTTTGTAACAGACAAGGAAAAAAAGTACAAAGAAGTAAAAGAACATATTACCAAAGAAGAATATGCCTTTGCGTACACTGCCGTAAAGGAATTAAAAACAATGTACCCGGAAAACATGGCAAGCAACCATAATTATATAAATGAAGATGTGGATTTTTTTTATGTGCTTTGCGGGCTAAAATTAATGCAGGAGCCTGCAAAAAATGAAGCCATAAATTATATTGCATCCGTTACCAATGAACCCCGCCGGCAGTTAATAAGTTTTCACCTTGCTCATTATTATTTTTTAAATGATGATTACCTGAATGCTGTAGAATATTTTTCCCGCTCCGGCTACGATAATTTAAGCAATGAACAAATTGCCGACGCTAAATTTGAAAAAGCCTACTCTTTGTTTAACTTAAAAAGATTTGCCGAAGCCAAACCATTGTTTAACGAAATACAACAGGTGCAGGAAAATAAATATTATATACCGGCAAATTATTATTACGGCTTTATTTCTTACTATGATAAAGATTTTACTGAAGCTTTAAGGGCCTTTAAACTGGTAGAAATTTACGAGGAATACAAAGGCGTGGTTCCATATTACATTACCGAAATTTATTATTTTCAGGGAAATAAAGATGAAGCGTTGAGCTATGGCCAGGCGGTATTACAAAAATATCCCAATATTTATTATGCTGACAGGCTAAGGCTACTGATGGGACAAGCCTATTTTGAGAAAAAAGATTTTGCAAATGCCCTGCCACTTTTAGAAAACTATGTGAACAATAATGATAAAGTGAGCAAGGAAGTGCTTTATGAACTAAGCTATTGCTATTATGTACAAAATCAAACCCAAAAAGCCATTGAAGGCTTTAAGCAACTCAGCAACGAAAAAGACTCCATGGGTCAAAACAGCATGTACCTTTTGGGTGGCCTTTATTTAAAAACAGGCAATAAAAATGCTGCAAGAAATGCATTTCAATTTTGTGCCTATAACAGCAGCAATGCAGCACAACAGCAGGTAAGCAGGTTTAATTATGCAAAGCTTTCATATGAACTGGGCTACCAGGATGTAGCTTTAAAAGAAATAAAAACTTATTTACAGGACTATCCCAATGCTGCTAACAATAATGAAGCACGGGAACTATTAGTGTTACTTTTAACCAATACCAGCAATTTTTCTGAGGCCCTGCAATTGTACGAAACATTTAATAGCCCTACGCTTGCCATGCAAAAAGCCTATCCCAAAATTTTATTTGGGCGGGCCATGGAATTTATTAACGACCAGCAAATTAATAAAGCCGATGACTTGCTGAGTAAGATTATTGCCAACCAATACGCAGGTTCTATTTTGCCTTATGCCCAGTTTTGGAAAGGGGAAATAGCCTACCGCCAGCAAAATTTTGATGCGGCAATAAGGTATTTCAATGCCTTTATCCCTACGAATTCACCCACACTTGGTGAAGCAAGTTTAACTACTGCAAAATACAACCTTGGCTATGCATGGATGCACAAACAGGATTATAAACAGGCGCTTGCTTTTTTTGAACAAGTAACCAAAACGGTAAACAGCAATTCATCAACAGTAATACAAGATTCATATTTACGCAGCGCCGATTGTAACTATATGCTCAAAAATTACCAGCAGGCAAATGCGATGTACACCCAAATTACCTTATTGGCCCTGCCCCAAAGTGATTATGCTTTATACCAAAGAGCAATGATTGCAGGTATTAAAAGCAGCAATGAAAAAATTAAGTTGATGAACAGCCTGCAAAATCAATATCCCGGCAGCAGCCTTGCACAGGATGCCAATTTGGAAATTGCACTTACCTACATTACCGATGAAAAATTTGGCGAAGCCATTCCTTACCTGGATAAAATACTGGTTTCCTCCAATGAAGGTATGAAGCCAAAAGCCCTTGCAAAAAAAGCATTGGCGTATTATAATGCCAATAACAATAAACAGGCATTAAGCAGTTATAAGGAATTGATACAAAAATATCCGCAAAGCGCCGAAGCCAATGATGCATTAATTAATATAAAAGATATTTATGTAGAAGAAGGCAACCCCAATGAGTACCTGCAGCTCATGAAGGAAAACGGGAAAATTGTATCTGCCACCGAAGCAGATGAACTCACCTATAACGCTGCATTGCTTAAATACAATACCGGCAACTGCGATGCGGCTATTCCGGCGCTCAACAGCTATATCAATACCTATTCCAACGGTGTGCATATTATTGAAATGTATTACCTGCGCAGCGAGTGTTACCGCAACCAGAAAAAACCCAATGAAGCGCTTGCAGGTTATGAGTTTATCAACAGCAAAGGATTGAACAAATATTACGAAAAAGCCACACTGCAGGCGGCACAAATAAATTACTTTGAACTAAAAGATTTTACCAAAGCAAAAAAATATTTCACCGATCTAAAAAACAATGCAACATCACAGGATAATTTGCTGGAAGCCTTGCGTGGCCTTGTACGCAGCCATTACCTACTTAAAGATTATGCAGAAGCCAATGTGATTGCAAAAGAATTGGTAAGCAAAAAAGGAATAAGTACCGACGATAAATCCATTGGTTACCTGCTGTTGGGAAAAGCCCAGCAACGCTCCGGCGATTGCGCTGCTGCCATTGCTTCATTTAAATCTGTTGCAGTCATTAATAAATCAGCATGGGGCGCCGAAGCAAGGTACGAATCGGCACAGTGCCAGTTTTTGCTCAATAACTTACCTGCTGCCGAAAAAGCCGCAATGTCTGTAATTAAAGAAACCGGCTCATATGATTTGTGGGTAACCAAAGCATACTTGCTTTTGGGCGATATTTTTATGCTGCAAAAAGATTATTTTAATGCAAAAGCCACATTTGAAAGTGTAGCTAAAAATGCTGCGATACCCGAATTAAAAAAAGAAGCAGAACAAAAATTTGATGCTGCAGTTGCTGCAGAAAAAAAACAATCTAAAATTGCCGATTAACCTATGCGTTTTATGTCAAATACCAAATTAAGATTTTGTTTTATTGTAACCGGAATTTTTAGCGTACTCCTGGCAAATGCCCAAAGAGACAGCACACAATCCATTAGCATCACTACCGAGTACCAACCTGTGCTACGCAATGCCGCTAAATTGAATTTTTCGGGCACACACCTGCCCGCCGATACCAACCGAACTGTTGCGCCTTATTATATTCCGCCCCAAAACCTATTTTATGCATACCAGCCAATTCCTTTAAGGCCGCTTGCCTTAGTACAGGACACAAACCTTTACCTGGGCAACAGGCATTTTATAAAAGCAGGTGTTGGAAATTATACAACCGGATATGCCGCAGCTGGGCTGGGTTTTGGCGATGGTAAAAAATATTTACTGAATATTACCGGAAATTTTGTTAGCTCAAAAGGAAAAGATATTGAATTTCAAAATTTCTACAACTTAAATGCCAAAGCTGCCGGGAGTTATTTTATCAATCAAAATGAATTATACGGCTCATTGTGCCTTGCCAAAAACGATTACAGCAGGTACGGATACAACCATACCCTTTACAATTATTCTAAAGCCGATGTAATTCAACACCTGCAGGAATTGAACTTAACCGCAGGCTTTAGAAACCTTGCGGAAAATTCGCTTGGCGTCAATTACAACCCCAATATAGCCGTTGATTTTTATGCCAGTGTAGATAACCTTAGCGAACGTACCATAAACATTAACCTGCCTGCAGAACTTACCATTAATAAACAGTTTTCTGCAAGTGCAGAAATAAAAGCAGACCTTACCCGATACAGTACAAAAGGGTACATACCCAATAATTATTTTTTCAATAATAATGTTGTTCAAATTTTACCTTTGGTAAAGTATAATGGAGATGCGTTTCAACTCAATGCCGGAATAATACCCACCTGGGACAATGGCAGGTTGAGCTTATTGCCCAATATTTATGGAGAAGCTTTTTTGCCGGATAAAAATTTTTCGGTGCAGGCCGGTATTGTAGGTGCATTAAATAAAAATACTTACCGGAACCTAAGCCTGCGGAACCCGTATTTATTGCACAACAACACACAGGTAAATACAAAAGAAACAGAAATATACGGCGGGCTAAAAACTACTTTAGGTAAACATTTTAACCTTTCTGCTAAACTGGGCATCGTATCTTACAACAACATTGCTTTATTTATAAATGACACGGCAACGGACAGTAAAGGTTTTTTAATTGCTTATGAACCTACTGCAGGCAATTTACGCATCCATACCGATGCCAGTTATATTTTACAGGATAAATTAAGCCTTACTGCATCGCTTACTATGAACGGCTACACCGGCATTGATGTAAATAAGAAAGCCTGGCATACTTTGCCTATGGAATTCAACGGATCGGTAAGGTATTGGCCCTTAAAAAAATTAATGCTCAAAGGAGATTTATATATGTTTGCTGCACCAAAATATATAGAAAAAGGCGGAACACATGATTTTACAGGAAATGCCAGCGACCTTAGCCTTGGTGCAGAGTTCACTATAAACAGGCAATTCTGTGTGTGGCTCAATGCCAATAACCTTTTCAGCAACAAATATGAACGCTGGCACAACTACCCTGTTTATGGCATTAATGTTTTAGGCGGCATTATAGTTCGTTTTTAATATTTTTGCAAAAGTGGAAAAGCATATTGCAACATACCTGTTTCAGCACAAAAACTGTCCCTTACCGGGAATCGGTTCTTTGGAACTCCTCGACGGAAGCGCCTATATTTCTGTAGGAGATAAAAAAGCCATTGCCCCGGTGCCTACAATCTACCTTTCTGAAACAGGTACAAAAATATTGCCGGAAGAATTTGAATTGTACATTGCGGAAATAGAAAATATCCCAACCTGGGAAGCCAAAAATAGGCTTACACATTTTTGCAGGCAAATTTCTGAACTTCCTGTTCACGGGGAATTACCATTAGCATCCATAGGTGTGTTTTATAAAGACCCCGGAAATAAAACCGGCTTCCGTAATTTTCCATTACCCAAAACCTTTGCACCGGATGTTAAAGCAGAAAAAATAATCCATCCCAATGAGTCGCACGATATGGTAGTAGGTGATAAACTTACCACTACTGCAGCTATGTCGGAATTTTACAGCGAAAAAACAATGGCTACACGAAATAAATGGTGGATTGCACCTGCTATTATTGCTTTGCTTTCTCTACTTTTCATACTCATTTATTTCAATAGCCAAAGGCACAATACTAATTCAGGAAATGCACAACCGGTACAATCCAATAACCTCACAGAAAGCTACCAACTAAAATAAAATGGTTCATTACAGCAGTTGCCCTGTTTGCGGCAGCAATGAAATTGAAATTTTTTTACAGGCAAAAGATTATACCGTAAGCGGAAAATTTTTCCCGGTTATTCAATGTAAAAAATGTACGGCTGCTTTTACCAATAACATTCCGGCACCGAACGAAATTGGCGCCTATTATAAATCGGAAAATTATATTTCTCACAGCGATACGGCACAAGGCCTGGTAAATAAACTTTACCATAAAGTGCGAAACATTACGCTGGTTTCCAAAAAAAATATGGTAACCCGTTTTACTCAAAAAACTACAGGTACTATTTTAGATATTGGCTGCGGCACTGCTGCATTTTTACATACAATGAAATCGGCAGGCTGGCAAATAACCGGCCTTGAACCGGATAATACTGCAAGGGAAAAGGCACAAAGCCTCTATCAAATTGCTCCATTGCCTTCGGAAAACTTTAAAACATTACCCGCCAATAGCTTTGATGCTATTACCTTATGGCATGTATTGGAGCATGTGCACGACCTGCAAGGATACCTTCAACAAATAAAAATTTTATTAAAACCTGCCGGCAAATTATTTGTTGCAGTGCCCAATTATACTAGTTACGATGCAAAAAAATACGGGCTGTATTGGGCGGCATATGATGTTCCCCGCCACCTTTATCATTTTTCGCCTTCCAGCATATCGGTATTAATACAGGCACATCAGTTAAAAGTAGTAGCAGTAAAACCTATGTGGTTCGACAGCTTTTATGTAAGCATGCTCAGTGAAAAATATAAAACAGGAAATACCAATTTAATTTCGGCCTTCCTCACCGGTTTTATTTCCAATGTAAAAGCATTTATGAATACACAAAAGTGCAGTTCAGTAATTTATATAATAGAGCACGAAAATAACCCGGTTTTAATTTAACCTTATTTCATATAGTTTTGGCCAGCGCTTACCGGTAATAAAAATAGATTTGCTTGCACTATCATAAGCTATCCCATTAAAATAATCGGTACGTGTTGTTTTTTCATTATCGGGCAGCAAGCTATCAAAATTCATATACCCTACTACATGGCCGCTTTCAGGGTCTATTTTAACTATTTTATTGGTAGTGTAAATATTGGCATAAATAAACCCGTTAATAAATTCCAACTCATTTATATTCTCTACAGGGCCCTTATTATCCACCACTCCTACCTGGGTTTTAATCCTGAAGGTTTCGGGGTCCACAAAATAAATATTGGAAGTTACGCCGTCGCTTATAATTAAATCTGTTCCATTATTGGTAATTCCCCATCCTTCGCTGGCCCATTTAAATTGCTTTATGGGTTTGGTAATATCTTTAATATCATATACATAAACTACATTGCTTTCCCAGGTGAGTTGATAAATCTTATCATGCAAAATGGTTATACCTTCTCCAAAAATATCTTTGGTACCCATTTTGTGAATTTGTTCTACCCTCCCGGTTTTATAGTCGGTAATGCGTATAGAAGAATTTTCGTAATCACCTGTACTTTCATACATTTTACCTTTATACAATTGCAGGCCTTGCGTATAAGCGCCGGTATCATGCGAATATTGGGAAATTACAGCATAAGATAGTAAGGTAGGTGCAGCCAACCCAGCTTTACTGTTGGATACTAATTCCGGGTCGCTATCGGGATTGTTATTATTGCAGGATACAAGAAAAGTCCATACCAGAACAAAGAAAAAAACTTTCATTAATTGATAAATTTTGCACAAATGTAACAAAGGATAAGGCTATTTGATATTAGTAAAATTTAAATTATTCAAAAAATTTTGACTTTTGGCATATGGATATTATATTTGAACCATCCTCTGGACCTGTTTGTACTCTTCCCCCAATAGTATAAAAATGGTTACCCCCTTACCTGCATTACCAATATCCAATTAAAGGCTACTCATACCTCCCTCGTAGAACTATGTATCCATTATCGTTTGCAATGCCCATGCGTAAACTTACACATTCGGGGAAAAATGAAATTTATTTTTGGCCTAATTATTTTTTTGTTGAACTCCTTTATTTTAAAAGCACAAAGGATTTGCGCTACGGATTTTCATGCATTAGCGGTAATGCAAAGCAATAACCGTATTTTTGATAATTCAGGAACCAGTTTAAGAGATACTGTTCCCAATGAAATCATCAATATCCCTGTGGTAGTACATGTTTTATATAATACTACTGCTCAAAATATAAGTGATGAACAAATACTTTCTCAAATTGCCGTTCTCAACAAAGATTACCGGAAACATAATAGCGATGCCATAAATGTTCCTGCTGTATTTAAAAATAAAGCTGCAGATTGCCGTATAAATTTTTGCCTGGCAAAAGTGGCTCCAGGAGGGTACAGTACTTCAGGAATTGTAAGAAAATATACCGGTAAAAATGCCTTCCCGGCAAATGACGACATGAAGTTTTCTTCCAAAGGAGGAGCAAATGCCTGGGATAGCCGGCAATACCTGAATATTTGGGTGTGCAATATGCAAAGCCGTGTGCTGGGGTATGCCACTACTCCCGGTGGGGATTTATCAAAAGATGGGGTTGTAATTAGCTATACTGCCTTTGGTACTATTGGCAACCTGCAACCGGAATTTACCAGGGGCCGCACTACAACTCATGAAGTTGGCCACTGGCTGGGTTTAAAACATATTTGGGGCGATGCCAACTGCGGTAGTGATGATGTGGATGATACACCTCCTCAATATTACCGCAATTTTTATTGTCCAAGTTTCCCCAGGGTATCGCTTTGCTCTGTAAACGAAAATGGAGATATGTTTATGAATTTTATGGACCTTACCGATGATGACTGCATGAACATGTTTACCTACGGACAAAAAAATAAAATGCGTGCCTTTTTTGCAAAAGGGAACTCCAGGAATGGCATTTTAAATTCTTATGTATGCGATGGTTCTTTGGCCACAGCAGGGCCTTTACCTGTGGATACTACCAGCCCGGTAAATAATCCCAATCCTGTTACGCAAGTAAACATTAAACTATTTACGAACCCGGTGAGCAATACTATTGAAATTGGTAGCAACAATGCCGATGAATTGCAAAATAAAGAACTAAGGTTATTTACGGTACATGGAAAACTATTACACAAAGAAGTACTTGGCAAAGCAACACATCATTCCATTTCGGCAATTCATTTACCGGCAGGTATTTATATTTTAAACATAGGCAATGGTAAAGCAAAAGCAGTATTTAAAGTAATAAAACTTTAGTTTACTGCCTTACCGTTTTTTTATAAACTACAGCTCTATCTTTAAGATATTTAATAATAAACTCAAAGGTTCCCGGCGTGCCTGCTACCAACTCTGGAGGGAAAACGCCTTTTTGCGTAAAAAGGTTTTGATGAAGCAGGTTTACGGCTGCAGTACAGGTAAACCCTGTTGTTCTGCTCATAGACGAAAAGCCGATAGCCCTATCGTTTTCGTCGTATAGGAAATATTCAATGGTTGTAGGCTTGTTATCCATTATGCCTATGCAGGTAATGTACATAATGGTAAACTCCGGTTCATTGGGATGCAATTTCCATTGGTTCAAAAGTAATTGCGAAGTTAGCTCCAAAGGGACTACCGGCTTGCCCTTTACCAATACATCATCGTTACTAAAAAACCCGGCTTTTTGTAGAGATTGAATGAGCGCAATATGGCCGGGATAGCGAAGTGTTTTTTCTTTCATATTTGGAATATGCTTCATCGTAAATAAAATGCTGCGTAAGCCATCGGTATTAAAACTTTCCAAAGTGCCCACTACAGGAAAGTCAATGAGTTCTGCATCGCTTAATGCAGGCCTGGTAATTATTTCGCCGTTCACCACATACCTTGCCGGCCTGATATATTCTTCAATTACATCTACAGGACTAAATGGCGCTTTGTATTCCCATGGCTTTATCCTTTGCATGGGCAAGCCGCCCACCATACATTCAAATTCCTGTATTTTCATTTGGGTATTATAATGGCCAAGCACCCAGTTGCTCATTCCCGGTGCTACGCCGCAATCTACAATTGCCGTAACATTTTTTTGCTTAGCCAATGTATCCAATGTCAGTGCATCTTGCGAAAAAAAAGAAATATCCACCACATTTTTTCCGGCGTTAATTATAGCCTTTAAGGCCTGGTAACCCATAAACCCAGGTACGGCACACACGGCCATATCAAAGCCATCTAACAGAGATGTATAACCATCAAAATTTGACAAATCTGAAATAGTGGTTTTAACCTTTGGAAATTTTTCCAATAGCAATAAGTTGCTTTGGCTAATGTCAAAAGATGTGGTATCAAAATTAGCGCTTAAGTCAGCAGCAATTGTTCGGCCTACCATACCGGCGCCCAAAACGGCAATTTTCATGTGCTCAATTTTTTACTGAAGCGAAGATAAATTTTACTGCGATGATTCAAGAGAAGCAAAATAAAAAACCTTTTGCCTATTGCACAAAAGGTTTAATAAAAAATTTGTATGCGCATTATTGCTTAATAAATTCCACACGCCTGTTTTCGGCTTTGCCCAGCGCTGTTTTATTGTCGCCAATTGGCTTTATTTCCCCTTTTCCATCTGTGCTTAACCGGCCCTGGTTTATTCCAAATTCGTTCACCAAACAATTTTTAATAGCGCTGGCCCTTTTTTTGGAAAGTTCAATATTGGCATCATCCGATCCATCACTATCGGTATGGCCTACAATGAGCACATTCACACTTTCGTTTTCTTTTAAAACACTTGCAATATCTTTTACGGCGCCATAACTTTCGGGCTTTATCCTATCACTGTTTACATCAAACAAAATTCCATGCGTAACAAATTTGCCTTCTGTTATCAATTTGTTCCGGGTATCGGGTGCGCCTACCGCCAACCTGAAATTGGCAAAATAGTATCCGTCGTTTTCATTGGAAGAACCATCGTTACGAAAGTAAACAGAACTAAGTTTAATACCTTCCGGCAATGCCTTGGGTAAATCCCACACTTTTTTATCGTTAATATAAACCCTCACCCTGTTTTTTTGCCGCCAAATAGAAATATGTGCATTTCTATTTCCGGCTACAATAAACCTGTCCTGGCTTACATCATGGCTAATAACATCAGCCTTTTTTGATGTAGATAAAAACGCAGTGGTACCTAATTTAAAAGCCGCATCCTGCGGATGAAAACTTACTTCAAAACCACCACCATCATCCAGTTTTCCTTTTCCAAATCGTTCGAAAGATTTGAAATTTTTGCCCACACTTTGTGAAGTACTAAACCCTATAAAAAATGCACCACTGTAAAAACTGAATTTATCGGTACATAACAGGTCAAACTCTGCTGTAAAATTATCCGGCAGGCTTTTGATCCATTCCGGATAAAAAACAACTTCCTTTTGGGTTAAAAGATATTTTCCGGCAGCGCTATTTGTTGTTACTATTTCTCCTCCACTGTTTGTATTCCATTTTGCCGGAAAATCTCCCACAGCATCTTGTGAAAAATCTTCTGAAGCAATTAATTTTTCTCCGGGAACAAAATCAAACTTGCTGTAACTTTTTAATGAAACCTCCTTCCCACCCGGCACTTCTCCTGGTTTACCATCGGTACCTTTTTCGTCATCTCCAGGATTATCAGTTTTGTTTTTATTTCCTTTTTTGGTGGATGATTCCGCATTGTCCAAAGTTTTATCTATGGTTTTATCCATTTTTTGATCAATGCGCTGGTTTACTTTATCCTTAGTTTTTTGTTTTGCTTTATTTAGTAAATTATCAAACTGGGCTTGTACATTTAGCATCAAAAAAGAAAAGAAAAAGAGCAGAAGTTTTTTTTTCATAACTTTTATTTTTGTGACTTGAATACCGGGATACAATAGAATAATTAAAGTAATCAATTTATTTTTTTGCCGGTAGCTGCTATTAGGAGCGTTTCTTTCTTATGGTAAAACAGAAGTGCAAACTAAAGATAACACAAATCTATTTTTTCTGTAATTTTTTGGCTGCATTTATTACGTCTTTTTCCATTTGGGTTTTATACGCATCTAATTTTAATGCCACAGCATCATTATTACAACCGATTATTTGTGCGGCGAGAATTCCGGCATTTTTTGCACCATTTAAAGCTACTGTTGCTACAGGAACCCCGGCAGGCATTTGCAGTATGGACAAGACAGAATCCCAGCCATCTAAAGAATTGCTGGATTTTACTGGAACGCCAATTACAGGAAGAGAGGTATAAGAAGCCACCATACCGGGCAAATGTGCAGCGCCGCCTGCGCCTGCAATTATTACTTTAATTCCTTTTTGCCGGGCTTCGGTTGCATAGCTACGCATCCTTTCGGGTGTACGATGTGCACTTACAATGGTAAGTTCATAGGCAATGGCAAACTGTTGCAACATATTTGCCGCTTCCTTCATTACGGGTAAATCACTTTCGCTGCCCATTATTATACCTACCATAATTATATAAATTATAGGGCAAAGATATTATTTTCTATCACTCGGGTTTTGCAAAATCTCCTTTGAGTCTCAATAATTCCGTTTCGGCCTGCTTGGCGCCATAGCGGGCAAGTATAAGGCGGTTATAAGCATCTTCCAGGCTCTTTTGGGTTTCTCTCAATTCTAAAATGGTGGTTAAACCCAGCCTGTTGCGCTCCAATGCAATTGTTACATTTTCTTTTGCCAGCATAATATTTTCTTCTTCTAATTGCAGGGTTTTCTTTTGCAGTTCGTAATTTTTATAGGCTTTACTTATTGCAATACCGGTACTGAATTTTTTATAATTGTACAGCAATTGCTGGTAATTAAGGTCCAGTTGGGCGGTTTGTATTTGCCGCTTTACATTGTAGTTATTAAATACGGGAATGTTTACAGAAATGCCGTAATTAAAGCCATAGTTTTGGCTAAATAAAGGCGTAAACGGATTAATTACACTATGGTTGTTGGCACGGCTGAAATTATAGGCGCTTACCAGTGAAACAGTAGGATAACGGTCGGCTTTTTTTTCTTTGAGAGTAAGTTGTGCTAGTTGTATATTTTGTTTGGCTACCAGTAAATCGGTATTGCTGTTTTCTGCCGTACCCATTACATCAGCAACTATAATGTTTTTATTGATGGGGATGCTGTCGGCAACTTCGTAAAGGGTTCCCTGGGCAAAGCCCAATAACTGGTTTAAATCTTCTTTTACCTGTTCAATGAGCGTTTGCTGAACAAGCTTGTTGGCTTTTTGTGCATTTAAATCTAATTTGGCCTGTAATAATTCCGGCTTGGCGCCAAGGCCAACGCTCAGTTTTTTTTCGGCTTGTTTTACTCTTTCTTCGTTAATGCCCATTTGCTCTTCAATGGATTTAAGCTGCTGCTTTTCTTTTACAATGCGGTAATAGCTGTTGATTACAGCGGCAATGGAGTTTACCACCTGGTTTTTAATAGTTAAATCGCCCAGCTTTACATATTCGGCAAGCTTTACTTTGGTAACAAACATTTTAAAGCCGTCAAACACAAGCCAGTTAAGGTTTACCGATGAGTTAATATTGCCGGAGCGTATATTGTTTGCTTTTCGTTTTGTACCATCAGCCAGTTTTTGATTTTGGTTATTATGGTTAAAAACCGCACCAGTAGTTGCATTTACCCTTGGCCAAAAAGCAGCTTTTGCATAGCTGTTGTTTAAAGCATAAACTGCAGAATCGTTTTTGAGCAATTGAATATCAAAATTACTTTTTAACGTGGCGGCTACTGCTTCTTCAATACTAAGCATTGGTTGTGCTTTTACGGCAACTACCATTAGCAATGTAAAAAGTAAAATACAAAAACGTTTATTCATTATATTCATATGCTCCAAATCTTTTATTAGGCAGATGCTGCCGGTTTATTGTTCATTTCATCCAACTTGCTTTTGTGCTTAACGGTAGATAAGAAGGAATAAATAGCCGGTATTACAAATAAAGTAAGCACCAGCGAAAACATTACGCCGCCAACAATTACAATACCCAGCGGAATGCGGCTGGTTGCAGCATCTCCAAGAGATAAAGCAAGCGGCAATGCACCAAGGCTCATAGCAAGGCTGGTCATTAAAATGGGCCTGAAGCGGGCAACTGCAGCTTCTTTTACCGCCTGAAATTTTTTGATACCCTGTAATTGCTTTTGGTTGGCAAATTCCACAATTAAAATACCGTTTTTAGTAACCAGGCCAATAAGCATTATCATACCAATTTGCGAAAATATATTTAAGGTTTGTCCAAAAATAGAAAGTGAAATTACAGCACCTGCAAGGGCAAGTGGAACTGTAAACATAATGGTAAAGGGATCAACAAAACTTTCAAACTGCGCTGCCAGAACCAGGAAGATCAATACTAATGCCAGGAAAAAAGCAAAATAGGTATTGCCAGAGCTTTCGGCATAATCCCTTGATGCGCCGGCTAGTGATGTATGGAAACTTTCATCCAGTACAGTATCGGCTATTGCTTGTATTTCCTTTATTCCATCGCCTACCGTCATGCCATCTTCCAATCCTGCACTAAGGGTTGCGGAGCGGTAACGGTTAAAGTGGAATAATGTTGGCGGTGTTACGTCTTCTGCAATCGTAACCAGGTTATTGAGTGAAATAGACTGGCCTTTACTATTGGTTACATACAATTTTTTTAAATCGTTGGGGTCATCACGGTTAATACGTTCTACCTGGCCTATTACAGAATATTGCTTGCCATCTTTTGTAAAATAACCCATTTGCTGGTTACTTAAAGCCATTTGCAACACTTGTGAAATATTTTGTACGCTCACACCCAGTTCACTTGCCTTCATACGGTCTATACTTATCCTCAGTTCCGGTTTATTGAATTTTAAATCGGCATCGGCATTTTGTAAAATTTTACTGTTGTTTACCGCCTGCAGCATACGGGGAAGCGCCTGTTTCAGTTTTTCGTTATCGGTATTTTGAATTACAAATTGCACCGGCTGCCCGCTTCGCCGATTTACCTGTATGGTTTGCTCCTGAATGGCAAAAGCACGGCCATCGTTAAACCTGGGCATATTTTTATTTACCCATGCTACAATTTCCTGCTGGCTCTTTTTTCTTTCGGATGGTTCTACAAGGGCAATTCTAATAAAACCGCTATTGGCTCCTCCGGAAATAAATCCTGGCGCAGTCATGCTGGTTACATATCTTTTCTCGGGCAGTGAATCAATAAAGAAATTGGTAAGCTTATCCATGTATTTATCCATGGCATCGTAAGAGGTTCCTTCCGGTGCACTTACGGCAAGCCGAAAACCACTTTTATCTTCCAAAGGAGCCAATTCTGATTTTAAAGTTTTACCTAAAAAAAATATAATGGCAAAGCAGGCTGCCATTATTACCCAGGCCATATATCTTACCCTCATAAAAGTATTTAACAGCCTTCGATAGCCATTTTCCATGCCGGTAAAGAAAGGTTCAGTTTTTATATAAAACCATGAATGTGAATGTGTTTTTTTAGATAAGTAAACATTTAATACAGGTGTAAGTGTAAGCGATACAAATGCAGAAATAAGCACAGCACCTGCTACCACAATGCCAAATTCCCTAAAGAGCCTGCCGGTAAAACCCTGCAGGAAGATAATGGGCAAAAACACCACAGCAAGCGTTATGGATGTAGCGATTACGGCAAAGTAAATTTCTTTGGAACCTTCTTTGGCGGCCTTCCATTTATCCATACCGCCTTCCATTTTTTTATAAATATTTTCTGTAACCACAATACCATCGTCTACCACAAGCCCGGTTGCCAACACTATGGCAAGCAGGGTGAGCACATTAATAGTAAACCCTGTGAGGTACATAATAAAAAATGCACCAATTAAAGAAACAGGTATATCAATTAAAGGCCTTATGGCAATAAGCCAATCCCGGAAAAAGAGGAAGATAATTAATACAACAAGTACAAAAGCTATAAGCAGTGTTTCTTCAACCTCGTTAATAGATTTGCGGATATTATCGGTTTGGTCCCAGGTTACTTCAAGTGTTACGTCATCGGGCAGGGTTTTAATTATTTCGGCAAGTCTTTTTTTTACTTCATCAGAAATGGAAACATAATTGGTGCCGGGTTGAGGCGTTACAGCCAGCGCAATCATGGGCACATTACTTTCTTTAAGGATGCTTTCTTCGTTTTCGGGCCCTAATACAGCCGCTCCAATATCGCTTACACGGATATCCCGGCCGCCGATATTTTTTACAATAAGGTCATTAAATTCTTTTTCGGTACTTATTTTTCCAAATGTACGAATGCCAAGTTCGGTGGCATTACCGCTTATTTTACCTGCCGGCAGTTCAATATTTTCACGAAGTAATGCCGCTTGTACATCATTGGGAGAAAGTGAATAAGCGCTCATTTTTGCCGGGTCGAACCAAATACGCATTGCATAACGTTTTTCGCCCCACACATTTACACCACTTACGCCATTTACGGTTTGCAGCCTTTCTACAATATTATTATTGGCAAATTCCGAAAGCTGTAAGGAATTACGCTTGTCGCTTTTCAGCAGCATAATAATTATGGGGTCTCCACTGTTATCGGCTTTGGAAACTACCGGCGGCATTAATAAATCCGTAGGCAATTGCCGCTGTGCCTGCGATACCTTGTCCCTCACATCATTTGCCGAGGCTTCCAGGTCGCTGCCCAGTTCAAACTCAACGGTAATACTGCTGCTGCCCATTGAACTTTGAGAAGTAATATTGCGGATACCGGGAATGCCGTTCACCGCCTTTTCAAGCGGCTCGGTAATTTGTGTTTCAATAATTTCTGCATTGGCACCGGGGTAACTGGTGCGTACATTAATATTGGGTGAATCAATGGCAGGGTAATCCCTTATTCCTAAATATTTATATCCAATGGCGCCAAACAGTACTATAATAATATTTAGTACAATGGCAAAAATTGGCCTGCGTAAACTAAATTCGGACAATGTCATGTAAAAAAATTTTCATGAACCGGCGGCTAAAAATCTCAAGCAAAAATAATTTTCAGTTAATGCGGTTCAACAATAACCTATTTATTAACTATTTTTCCCAAAGAAACTTTGCTATTGGGCCTAAGGCTCATTATACCCGATACTATTATGGTATCTCCTACTTTAAGGCCTCTTGTGATTTGCACCATACTGGTATCTCTCAAACCCGTTTCCACATCCTGAAAAAATGCGGTACCTTCTTTAAATAAAGCAATTTTTTTGCCACGGGCCTGTGGAATTACAGCCTGTGTAGGCACCATTATGGCATTGGGGTCGGGCGCAAAATTGGTGGTAACTTCCACAAAATTTCCGGGTAAAATTTGACCATCGTTATTCATCACCAGTGCCCTCACATTCAGGCTACGGCTATCTTCTGCAATACCCCGTTCTGTTGCCATAATTTTTGCCGAATATTCTTTGGCATTGTTTTCCATTTTAAAATAAACCAATTGCCCTACCTGAATTTTTATTGCATATTTTTCCGGAAGGCTAAAGTCGAGTTTTAACTGCGTATTTTGACGAATGGTTGTGAGTATTGTAGCAGGCGTTACATAAGCGCCTGGGCTTACCAATTTTAAACCAAGTGCACCGGAAAAGGGTGCCCTTATTTCGGTGCGTTTTATATTACTATGTACAATGGCCATATCGGCTTTTATATTGCTGATGTTGAGCAAATGCTCATCATATTCCTGCTGGCTTACGCCTTGTATTTTTAAAAGCTCTTCGTACCTTTTTGCCGTACGCTGCGCCTGCTGTAATTGAATAGAAAGCTTGGAAAGTTGGGCACGCAGGTCGCCATCGTAAATTTTACCGAGCAATTCGCCTGCTGCTACGGTTTTACCTTCTGCAATATTTAATAAAGTAAGCCTTCCGCTTATTTCGGGATGAATTTCCGATACTTCATTGGCCAAAATATTTCCAGGCAAACTTATATTATCGCTCAGGGGTGTGGCAGCAACAATAAACATATCTGTATTAAGCACCGGTGGCGCTATTGGTCCTTTTTTTGCCTGAGCTTCCAGCCCGGATTTTTTACTGCTGCATGAGGCAAAAATCCCCAAAAAAAGAATGCTTATCAAATATGGAAAGGAAAAATTCTTCACTATTAAAACGGAAATTTTTTAGTGGGCAAAGGTACGTATTTAAAAATGGGCAATCGGGCTCACTTTATGAGCGGTAAGCTTGCCGGATAATCTTAAATTTTCGTTAACAGGAAAAGCAGGAATTAAATGGCATTTTTTTGCATATAGGCCAAAAGTGTTTTACGGGCATTGTTTTTTATTTTTCTTTGAAAAAAACGGTTCCATCCAAATAATTTGCCTGAGAAACCCAGCGCCTGCGAAGCCCATTTATGCATGCTGAACCCATCGCTGTGTTCAATTATTTTCCCGTTTTCAATTTTCATATATGCCTTTACATGGTTCACTACTTTTTTGCCGGTTTTAGAAAAAGTATAAGTTGCCGTCCAGTTGCAGGTATAATATCCATCTCCTTTATTGGTAATATCCGAAAAGGTAAGCGAAAAATCTTGGGCATTAGCACACAACATTTGCCACATACTTTTAACTTCGCCGGCTTTTAATAATTCAAATACAGGATCAAAAAACACTATATCGCTGCTGTAACTGTTGTTCATACCACCTGCATCGAGCCGTTGAAACGCAGTATAGAAGCCGGTTATCAAATTTTCGTTCGTTAATGCATCCATTCAGCAATTGTTTTGGTAAATTTAGCCTTTAAAAATAGTATATGAAAAAAATTCTGTTTATCGTACTCGGCTTTTTTGCCAGTTTACCTCTAAGTGCACAAAACAACGACAGTACATGGTTTGTAAATAATTATACCAAGCAAGAAGTAATGATACCCATGAGGGACGGAATTAAATTATTTACTTCTATTTATATTCCCAAAGACCAGGCGGAGCAGCACCCGATATTAATGAAACGTACGCCTTACTCCTGCTATCCTTATGGAGAAGGTAAATTTATGCCAGTATGGCATTCCTATCAAATGGCGTATGCAAAAGAAAATTATATTTTGGTAACACAAGATGTAAGAGGAAGGTTTATGAGCGAAGGCGATTTTGTAGATGTACGACCTTTTATTCCCATGAAAAAAAGGCCCAATGATATTGATGAAAGCAGCGATACCTACGATGCCATATCCTGGATGATAAAAAACATTGCCAACAACAATGGAAAAGTGGGTGTATTTGGCATTTCTTATCCCGGATTTTATAGTACCATGGCTGCTGCAAGCAACCACCCAGCTTTAAAAGCCGTAAGCCCACAGGCTCCGGTTACCGATTGGTTTATTGGTGATGATTTTCACCACAACGGCGCTTTTTTTCAAATGGACGGATTTAATTTTTATTCTGTTTTCGGGCAACCCAGGCCCAAACCAGTTGAAGATTTTCCTAAAGGGTTTCAACAACCCATAAAAGATAATTACCAGTTTTACCTCAATGCCGGAACTTTAAAAAACCTTTCTGCAATGATTGGCGACAGTATTAAATTTTGGCATGAGGTACAACAACATCCCAATTACGATAACTGGTGGAAAGAACGCAATGCAAGAAATGCCATTCACAATTTGCAACCTGCCATGCTTTGGGTAGGCGGCCTTTTTGATGCCGAAGATTTATGGGGCGCATGGAACTGCTATAAAACCACAAAAATAAAAAGCCCAAATACAAACAGTAAAATAGTGATGGGGCCCTGGTACCATGGCCAATGGGCAAGCAATAATGGCAACTACCTTGGCAATGTACGTTTTGCCTCTAACACATCTGCCTGGTACCAGCAAAATATTGAAGTACCCTTTTTTAATTATTACCTAAAAAATAAAGGAACAGTAAATAATATTGCAGGCGCTACCATATTTTTTACCGGCAAAAATCAATGGGAAACTTTTGTAAGCTGGCCGCCAAAAAATGTAGAAGAAAAAGAATTGTACATTGTTTCCGGCAACCAATTATCTTTTAATAAAGAAAACAAACCTTCAAAGTTTGCGCCAAAAGGCAGCAGGGAAAAAAGTTATACAGAATACATCAGCGACCCTGCACACCCGGTTCCTTATACAGATGGCGTGCTTGACGACCGCACCAGAGAATACATGACCGACGACCAGCGCTTTGCCAGTTACAGGCCCGATGTACTTTGCTTTAGTACCGGCGCTCTTACCGAAGACCTTACCCTTGCAGGAGAAGTTGCTGCAAATCTTTTTGTAAGCAGCAGCGGCACCGATGCAGACTTTGTAGTAAAACTCATTGATGTTTTCCCCGAAGATTTTCAATATGCCGATTCGATAATAGGCAATAACCAAAACCATATAATGGGTGGCTATCAAATGCCGGTAAGGGCAGAAATTATGAGGGGAAAATTCAGGAATAGCTTTGAAAAACCCGAACCTTTTATTCCTAATAATGTTACCGCAGTAAATTTTTCGTTGCCCGATGTTGCCCATACATTTCGCAAAGGCCATAAAATAATGATACAAATTCAAAGCAGTTGGTTTCCGCTGGTTGACCGCAACCCACAACGCTTCCTGGATATTTACAAGGCCAATGCAGATGATTTTTCCAAAGCAGAAATACGTATATACCACAGCAGTTCGGCAAGAACTAAATTTATTTTGCCTGTATTAAAATAATTAAAGAATGAAATTTGTAATCCTTCTTTTTTATTGTGCTGTTTTTTTTTCCTGCAGAATTGGCGGCGACAGGAATTTTCCTTTTTTTCCCAAAGGCGATAATGCCGATGAGTTGGATAAATATGAAAATTTTACCATTTGCTACCGGCAGGGAAATTTTGAAAGGGAACAAGGCTTTATTGGAACCATTGGTGAAAAAAAATTTTTCTACGAAGTGTGGACCGTACCCAGCATAAGGGAGATGACGGTGAAATATTTATTTTTACGGACTGATACTTCAGAAGTAAATGACTTTGATTTTTGTGTACAGGAAATACCGCTCAACGAAAATTTTGACAAAGATTTTATTTTAATGTTTAAGAAAAATAAAGGTAACTATAGTATTGATACAAGCCTTACCCTTTACCAGGTACCCACCTATATTCAACCACTTATTTTGTATTTAAATGGCTGGCAAAATTTTAATCATTTTAACCGTGGCAGAAAATACGACCCGGAAATATTTATAAAAGATGATATTTTACATATTGATTATTATAAATTTGATGCGGCATCCAATAAAATATTTGAAAAAACGGCATATCATTACAATGGAAAAACTTTTGATAACATCAGCATAAAAGAACCCTTACCTTCAATGTACGGCGAAAACGAGCAAGACAGCAGTTTAAATACAACAGACTAAATTCATCAGCATATAAAAATTCAATACATGAAAGCAAAATTAATTACCTTTCTTTTTTTCTTTTTCAGTTTAAGCAGTCTGTTCGCTCAGCAACTTAATATTATACCAGTACCCGTTTCTTACACCGTAAACCCGGGAAGTTTTACGATAGATAAAAACACTATCATTTTAGTGAACGGTGAAAAGTTTGATAACGCTGCTTACCGGCTGCAGGAATATATTCTCCGTATTTATGCAATGGATTTAAAGGTTATTGATTTTGAAACCTCAAAACAGGTACGCTTAAGTAATACCGTTGCTAAAATTAGGCTGGCATACGACGAAGCAGCTAATACAACAGAAGGCGCATACAATCTTACTGTAGAAAAAGATGGCATAACCATTACCGCACAAAATGCCAATGGTATTTTTTATGGCACACAAACTTTATTGCAACTTTTACCTCCGCAAAAAAATGTGGAATATAAATTGCCTTTTGTACAAATTACCGATTATCCAAGGTTTACTTACAGGGGCATTCACCTTGATGTAGGCCGGCATTTTTTTCCGGTTTCGTTTATAAAAACATATATTGATTACCTGGCCTTTCATAAATTCAATACTTTTCACTGGCACCTTACCGAAGACCAGGGCTGGAGGATTGAAATAAAAAAGTATCCCAGGCTTACTGAAATAGGCTCATGCAGGGCGCAAACCTTAGTGGGTAATTACGGCAGTAATAAATACGATGGCGAAAAATATTGCGGCTTTTATACACAGGAAGAAATAAAAGAAGTGGTAAAATATGCTACAGAAAGATATATAAATGTAGTACCCGAAATTGAAGTACCCGGCCATAGCGTGGCAGCGCTGGCAAGCTATACTTATTTGGGATGCACCAAAGGGCCGTATAAAACTTATGAAACCTGGGGCGTAACCGATGATGTGTATTGCGCCGGCAACGACAGCACTTTTGTATTTTTAGAAGGCGTACTTGATGAAGTTGTTGAACTTTTTCCCTCTTCAATAATACATATTGGTGGCGATGAATGCCCAAAAGAAAGATGGAAACATTGCTCTAAATGCCAGCAACGCATGAAGGATAATAACCTTAAAGATGAACTGGAATTGCAGAGCTATTTTATACAACGTATAGGAAGTTATTTAAAAACCAAAGGCAAAAGCATTATTGGCTGGGATGAAATACTGGAAGGTGGTATTGCTGCCAATGCAACTATTATGAGCTGGCGTGGAGAAGAGGGTGGAATTGCTGCAGCAAAGCAAAAGCATAATGTAATTATGACGCCAGGCGGCTGGTGTTATTTTGACCATAGCCAAAGCCGCAATGAAGACAGTATTACATTTGGCGGATATACACCATTAGAAAAAACATATAGCTACGAACCCATACCTAAAGAGCTCAACAGCGATGAAGCAAAATATATTTTAGGCGCACAAGGAAATTTATGGACGGAATATATTACCAATCCTTCAAAAATTGAATACCAGGTTTTTCCCAGGATGAGCGCTTTGAGTGAAGTGGTTTGGAGCCCAAAAGACAAAAGAGACTGGAAGAGTTTTGAGGCACGCATCCCCACACTTTTTAAAAGGTACCAGCTTTGGGGCGCCCATTACAGTAATGCTTACTACGATTTAAAATCATCTGTTGTGCCCGTAAAAAATCAGGGTATTGGCTGGATGCTGGAAACCAAAAATGCTTCAGGCAAAGTTTTGCTCAAAAAAAATCATGTGCTCCTTAGTCCGGCGGATATTAAAGAGCCAATTTCCGTTAGAGAAACATCTACATTATCTGCAACACTAATAGATGAAAACCAAAAACCCATAAGCAGTAAAATTTCCCAAAAATTTTATATCAATAAAGCTTCGGGCAAAAAGGTTAAGCTGCTTACCGAAACTGCAAAAAATTATTCAGGGTTAGGTGGTTTTACCTTGGTAGATGGCGTACAAAATACAAGGGGAATGGCAAGGTCTTTTGAATTTTTAGGTTTTAAAGGCAATAATTTAGAAGCCATTATAGACCTGGGCAAAATGCAATTAATAAAATCCATCAGTTTACATTCTTTTGAACAGCAGGCAAGCTGGATTTATTTGCCCAAAGAAGTACAGTTTTATAGCAGTGCAGATGGCAAAAAATTTAAGTTGATTAAAGCCATAACCCAACCTGCAAAAGCAGATAATAATATTGTGTACAAAACCACCGCTGCTGCCAAAACAAAGTATATAAAAGTAATAGCACAAAATGTAGGCATTATACCCGATGGCCAGCCAGGCGCAGGTAACCCTGCATGGCTTTTTGTTGATGAAGTTGAGATAAAATAATTTTAGCTTTCCATAAAACTTATTGATTAACAAAGCATTGAATATCAAAGTAGCATTTGTGAAAAAGCTATGAGTAAAATTTGTATTTTCTTGCACCAGGTTTAAGGAGAAAAGAAGCAATTTTCTTAACTTCACGCACTTAATTTAACTAACCGTTATGTATTCCAAATAAAAAATCCAAATGAGAAAAATTTTACCGTTTATTTTTTTGTTCATTTGCATAGGAAAATGGGCTTTTTCGCAGAGTTGTATCCCTACCAATTTAAACGGCTCTACCATTGTCATTTCCTGTAATGCACCCTGCTCTGATATTGGCTTTCAGGTACCGCATTTAAAAACAACTGAAGATTATATTGTAAATAGCATACCCTATAATGCCTTTGCATATACCGGGGGCACCGTAGTAAGCTCTATATATATAGACGATAAGTTTTCTCCATTAATTACTATGGGTTTCCCTTTTTGTTTTTATGGCCAAACCTATAATGATATTGTAATTGGCTCAAATGCAGTAGTGACTTTTGAAGCTATTTGTGCAAATGCTGCAAATGCTTATACTCTTGATGTAGGTGGAGTTCCTCAACCTATACCTTATAATTCACCTGCAAGTCCTGCTGGTATTGGTACTACTTATTATCCCAGGGCATCCATTATGGGCGTTTATCAGGATATTGACCCTGCCAATTCTCCCTTACCCACACGCAGGATAGAATACAGGGTGGAAGGCACGGCTCCCTGCAGAAAATTTGTGATTAGTTATAAAGATATTAGGATGTTTAGTTGCAATAACCTTATTGCTACTAATCAAATTGTATTATATGAAAATACAGGTGTAGTAGAAGTGTATATTCAAGATAAGCCTGTATGTCCTACATGGATAAGCGGATTAGGTATTATAGGTGTTCAGGATTTCACCCGTACAAAAGCCGTGGCAGCGCCCGGTAAAAATTGTACGGCATTTAGTGAATCCAATACAGGTTACCGGTTTACTCCATCAGGCACCAATAGCCGTTATTTAAGTTCGGAGCTTTTAGATATGGGAGGCGCCGTAATTGCACTTGCAGATACGGCAACTACGGTACCGGGCATACTCGATATTAACTTTCCCAATATTTGCCCAGGCCCATCGGTAACGCAATATATAGTGAGAACAAGGTTTTCATCCTGTCCTGTTGGGCCCATTATGGAAAATCTGGATACCATAAATGTGGTTAGGAATAATGTATTACCTGTTGCTGTAGATTCAGTACCTACCACCTGTAATACCAATTCGGGTTCAATTACCATTACGCCATCTGCTGGGGTTGCGCCTTACACTGCTACAGCAACCGGCCCCGGCGGCCCCTATAATTATAATGGCGCTTCGCCAATTGTATTTAGCAATTTACCGGCAGGTATGTATTCCATTTATGTAACCGATAATTTTGGTTGCGATACATCATTTAATATTGAAGTTACTGCCATCACAAGCCTTTCACAAACCGTTACTTCTACTAATACATCCTGCGCTGGCGCTAATGATGGAACCATTACGGTTACGCCTACATCGGGTGTAGCGCCATTTTCGGCAACAGCAACCGGCCCGGGTGGGCCTTATACTGTTGCAGGGCCATCTCCGCTTGTTTTTACCGGGCTTCCGGCAGGTACTTTTAATATTACTTTTACAGATGCCTTAGGCTGCACTGGTAATTTAATAAGAACAATCAACCAGGGTGTTGGCTTAACCGCAGTACCATCAAGAACCAATACAACCTGCTTTGGAGGCAGCAACGGATCTTTAACTATTACACCAACAGTTCCCGGCGCCTATACTTTTGTACTTAACCCGGGCGGCTTTACTAATACTACGGGTGTGTTTACCGGCCTTGTAGCAGGTTCATACCAATGTACTTTTACAAATGCTTCGGGCTGTAGTGGTACAATTGTAAGCCTTGTGGTTCTCTCTGGCCCACAATTAACGGGCACCCATACGTTCACCAATGCATCTTGTTCAGGCGCCCCAAATGGAACTATTACGGTAACGCCAACAACTCCGGGCAGCTATACTTATTTTCTTAATCCGGGTGCAATTACTAATACCACAGGAATTTTTACCGGGCTTATTCCTGGTACTTATTCGGTATTAGCAACCAATAGTGTAGGTTGTACTTTTGTAAGGTCAAATATTGTTATTAATGCCGGTTCCTCTTTATCGGGTACTGCTACTTCGGGTACTACTACCTGTCCCGGTGCAACAGATGGAACTATTACCGTAACACCTGCAACCCCCGGAACATATAATTATGTATTGACTCCCGGAGGTGCAACCAGTACCACTGGTACATTTACCGGGCTTGCTCCCGGAACTTACAGTGTATTGGCAACAAATACCGTTTCAGGATGCACATTTAACGTATCAAATATTAATGTAATTAATGGTACTGCTCCTACGGGGAGCGCAACTTCAGGCACAACAACCTGTCCCGGTGCAACAGATGGAACTATTACCGTAACAACTGCAACCCCCGGAACTTATACTTATGTATTAAATCCCGGCGGCGCAACCAATACAACAGGTGTATTTACCGGACTTGCAACCGGAACATATACTGCAACAGGCACTAATACAGTTTCGGGTTGCATATTTACTTTAAACAATATTAATGTAACCAATGGCCCGGCTCTTACAGGCAGTGCTACTACAAATACCACTACCTGCCCTGGTGCAACAGATGGTACTATAAACGTTACCCCAGCAACTCCCGGAACTTATACTTATGTTTTATCTCCCGGAGGCGCAACAAACACAACAGGAATTTTTACTGCACTTGCTGCGGGAACTTTTTCCGTTACGGCTACAAGCGCCTTGGGATGCAGCTTTACCGTTAATAATATAAATGTAACGAATGGTACTGCGCCCACTGGGAATGCAACAACAAATACCACTACCTGCCCTGGTGCAACAGATGGTTCTATAAACGTTGCACCTGCAACTCCTGGAACTTATACTTATGTATTAAATCCCGGCGGCGCAACCAATACAACAGGTGTATTTACCGGACTTGCAACCGGAACATATACGGCAACAGGCACTAATACAGTTTCGGGTTGCATATTTACTGTAAACAATATTAATGTAACCAATGGGCCGGCTCTTACAGGCAGTGCTACAACAAATACCACTACCTGCCCTGGTGCAACAGATGGTACTATAAACGTTACCCCAGCAATTCCCGGAACTTATACTTATGTTTTATCTCCCGGAGCCGCAACAAACACAACTGGAATTTTTACAGCGCTTACCACAGGCACATATTCCGTTACTGCAAATAATGCAATTGGTTGCAGCTTCACAGTAAATAATATAAATGTAACAGATGGTACAGGGCCTACAGGTAATGCAACAACAAACACTACAACCTGCCCCGGCGCAACAGATGGAACTATTACGGTTACTACTGCAAGCCCCGGAGCATATACTTATGTACTAACTCCCGGTGGCGCAACAAATACAACTGGAATTTTTACGGCGCTTACCACAGGCACATATTCCGTTACTGCAAATAATGCAATTGGTTGCAGCTTCACAGTAAATAATATAAATGTTACAAATGGGGCCGTGCCAGTTTCTACCGCTTCATCTACGGCTACAACATGCCCAACGATAAATAATGGCAGCATAAGTGTTACCGAACCCGGCGTTGCAGGCACTACGCTATTTACCTTAAACCCCGGAGGTATTAGTAATACAACAGGCTTATTTAACGGGCTTGCTCCTGGATCTTATACTATAACCTTTGCAACTGCTATTGGATGTACAGGAACTGTAACACCTAATTTAATAAATGTTGTAGCTGGGCCAACACTCAGCTCTGCTGTAGCACAAACAAATCCGGTTTGTAATAATATAAATGATGGCGTAATAACAATCACGCAACAGCCGGGAACAACAGCGCCCTATTTTGCAACACTTACCGGCCCAGGCGGACCTTTTACCTACAATGGACCGGCGCCAATTGTGTTCAACAACCTTGCACCCGGTATATATAGTTATTCATATTCTGAAGCAGGTGGTTGTGCCGGAACAGGAGGCCCTGTAACCCTTTCATCAAACCCGGCAATTAATTCTCTTTCTACTTTAGTAATGCCAGGTTGTAATGGATTTACTAATGGTACCATAACATTTAACCCAACTGGTGGCGTGGCTCCTTATTCGTATACATCTGTAAACGCAGGTACTGCAGCAGGAAATGTGTTCAGCGGCCTATCGGCAAATATTGTGTATTTATTTACGGTTACCGATGCTGTGGGATGCACAAAAGATACCAGTATTACACTTACCGAGCCCAATGTTTTGGTTGCTTCCGCAAACAGCCCAGTGCCATCCACCTGCTTTGGTAATGATGGAAAAATAACCGTTTCGGCAACAGGAGGCACAACTGCTTATCAATATTCTATTAACGGAACCGCATTCCAGTCATCACCCAATTTTACAGCGCCCAATATTGGCGCTTATAATGTAGTAGTGGTAAAAGATGCAAAAGGATGTAAAGACACAACTAACGTTACCGTTGTAATGATTGATACCATGCGGTTGAGCGCAGGAGTTGATACAGTAGTTTGTGTAAGAAGTGCTGTTACGCTTCAGCCACAGGTAAATGCTATTGCCCCTTCTGCAATTACCTGGCAATGGAGTTCTACCAATGCACCTGCATCTACTATTGCAAATCCATCTGTACAAAATGCAGTGGTGAGCCCTGCAGATACAGCAACCTATGTAGTACACGCCATTTGGGGCCTATGCGAAAGATGGGATACTTTAATTGTAAATGTTTTGCACGAACCTATAGCCAACGCCGGAAACGATACCGCAGTTTGCCATCGCTTCACTGCCCTACTTAATGGTAGCCATAGCAACAGCTCCGGCCCGGTAATTTATACCTGGACGCCTAATTTATACATTACCGATATACATGCACCAGTTACTTCTGTGCTGTTGCCGGATGCCGGAAATTATATTTATACTTTAAATGTTCAGGACGATTATGGTTGCAACTTTATTACAAACGATGCCATGCAACTTATAGTTACTCCACCTGTACCTGCTTTTGCAGGCCACGATACTATTGCCGTATTGGGTGAGCAACACCAGCTTTATGGTAGTGGCGGTGTACAATTTACCTGGTTGCCTGCTGCTCCGTTAAATAATGCTGCTGCACAAAACCCTTTAGCAACACTTTATAACGATACAAGGTTTACTTTGGAAGTGATGGATATTGCAGGCTGTAAGGGTTGGGATACCGTATTTATTAAAGTATATGCAGGTCCAACTTATTATGTGCCTACTGCATTTTCTCCAAATGGTGATGGCAGAAACGATATTTTCAGGCCCATACCTTCTGGCATTGTAAAAACAAACTGGTTTAGGGTGTACAACCGGTTTGGCAACCTTTTATTTGAAACCAATGAATGGCTGAAAGGCTGGGATGGCCGCTACCGTGGCCGCAAACAACCTATTGGCGCTTATGTGTGGATGATACAGGGCGTTGACAACAATGGAAAAATTATAGAAAAGAAAGGCACCGTAATACTGGTGGAATAAATTTACAGCGCTTAATTTTAGTAAGTACAATAAAATGCCCAGCAACCTGCAGGGCATTTTATTATTAACAAGTGTTTAGACCCTTTCAATAAATATTCAATTATTTTTACCACATGGCAAAGTATAATTTTATTTTTTATTTACTGGCAATTTTTATGTGGGGATGCAGCACTTCTTCAAATACCAGGCAAAAGAACAGTACATTGCAAAACCAATTTGAAACAAAACTCAACGATACCTTACAAAAAAAATTTATAAACGGAATAGATTTTGTTGCCAACGGAGAAATACCGGCCTCATGGAACCTTGAACTTGATTTTGATAAAAATTTTAATTTTACCACAAATGATGGCATCAGCATTACAATGTATGCAGCTAAAGCTATAGACAAAAATGATTTTGTGTATTATGCAGCTTCATCCAGCGCAGGCCAATTGGAAATATTTATTTATAAAGAAAATTGCAGCAGCGCCAAGAAAAAAGTTGCAGTAAAACTATTAAACAAAAAATATTCCGGCTGCGGCCAATTTCTTTATAACAATCAATTGAACAATACCTGGGTTTTGGAACAGGCAGGCTCTCAAAAGCAGGATGCAAAATCCTATTCAAAAGGGTTGCCCACACTCACAATTGATCTGGTAAACAATACCATGAGTGGCCATGATGGCTGCAATAACCTGCTTTCTGGCATTTCTGTACAAGGCACAAGGATACATTTTGGCCCTATTGCACAAACCAAAATGTTTTGCCATAATAACAACCCGCTTTTTGAAAAAATTGCAGGAGAAAAAATTTCTGAAAAAGTAGTCAGTTATTTCTTTAAAAACGGGAAACTTTTTTTGTACCTTATTGATGATAGCCAACTTGTTTTTTCACCCAAAAAATAAATCTCCCTATATTTCCACTTTACAGAAAACTGATTTCATTCTTTTTTGCCGCTACCTTTGTACAATGAAAAGGCAAATAACCATAGCATTTTTTTTATTTAACTTTTTTTTTGGCCGCATTTCAGCTACACCCTTGCCCTCTATTTCTACACTAAAGCAAGCAATTGAATTTGTAGACTCTATTAAAACTATTGAGAAAAGCCCCTATTGGGTAAATGTTTCACCAGAATTGTTCCTGCAAAATTTAAAAAGTAGTGTACACAACCCTATAAGCATTTATCCCGGGCGCAGTACCAACTTTTGTGCATTTGGGGTAATTTCACAATTGGTTTTGGAACATAACCCATTGGGCTATGCAAAATTTATGGTACAGCTATATTTCACAGGCCATGGAGATTACAATAATATCCATTTTCGCCCTTCTGCCGAAGTAATAAACGCAGCTGGCAACCTGCGTTTTAAAGGTGTTTTAGATATTAACCATGCCGAACAAATTTGGTTCCTTACCCTTGCCGATCACTTTAAGGGATACCTTAATTTTTTTAACCACAGGTACAACCCAGGAGATGAAGATACCTTTTGGGCCGCAACCAATTTAAAAAAATTCAACAAGATGGCCAGGGCTGTTACCGGATTTAAAACAAAATCTGTTGGCGGAGATTTAATTCATCCCCGCCTGAAAAATACGGTTGCTTATTTAAACAATTGCCTTAAAAAAGGCTTTGTGGTTTTATATATCAACAACCGCATTCTGCATAAAAAAAATCATGAAAAAGTAAAATTTGCCACACCTACTCACTATATTATCCTGGAAAAAATTGAAGAGGTTAACGGCACTGTAACGCTCACTTACTGGGATAGTGGCGGAAAATCACTAAGGCAAATGAGTGTAAAAACTTTTAAAAAAATCCTTTTTGGTATAACACTGGTTTCATCAGATGCAAAATAAATATTATACCATAGCATTGATCTTTGCAATACTCATTGCAGCAAGCTCCTGCTCTTCAAAAATTATTTCTACCAATTATTATACGCTGCACCAAAAAGAACTGATGCATATAGAAACCATCTACAAATACCTATACCAGCAAAAACCATTTTCTATTGCTTTTACCAGTAAAAATTTACAAATAGTTTCGGTAGAAATGAAAACGGACAGCCTTAACTACATTTATGAGTTTAATACAATAGATGCAAGGCTTAAAGACAGCCTTTTAAAATATGGATACGATGCCGAAAAAGTAATATGGCTCATTAACGCCATGCAAAAAATTGAATGTACCTGGATAAACAACTACGATTATTATACCAACAATAAAGAACAGCGCTTAATATTCATAAGTATCAAACCCAAAGTTATACGCAGGCCTTTTTCCCCATCAAAATATTACATGCTGGCCTATTTTGACGAACCCCAGCACTTTGACGAAAATGGACTTTTGCTTGATGGCTCTAATACCAAAAGGCTGAGGCGTTTCAATTATTTGTTATTTAAAAAAATTACAGATAAAATCTGCTATACGGTTTCAGAAAAATTCAGGTAACAAATTGTAAAAATTATTGCAACCAATCCTGTGTATTTTTATACAGTAATTTGTCGGCAACAGGTTTAGAAAAATCCATTTGTTCAATCAATTTTCCCGGGTGATGTTCTCCCAAAGGGAAAGGATAATCACTACCCAGGCAAATTTTATCTTCACCCATTATATCCATTATTAAGTGCAAAGTTTTTGCATCATGCACCAAACTGTCTATCCAAAATTTTCCAATATACTCCCGTGGGTTATGGGCATTATCAATAGCCACCAAATCGGGCCGCACATTAAAGCCATGTTCAATGCGGCCAATGGTAGCTGGGAAAGAGCCACCACCATGGGCAAAGGCAACTTTTAATTTTGGAAATTTTTCAAATACACCGCCAAAAATCATGGAGCAAATAGCTCTTGATGTTTCTGCAGGCATACCTACCAGCCAGGGCAGCCAGTATTTTGGCATTTGCGCTTCGCCCATCATTTCCCAGGGATGTATAAATAAAGAGCAGCCCAGCTCTTCTGCCCTTTTATAAAATGGAAAAAATTTTTCATCGCTTAAATTTGCACCATTAATGTTACTGCCAATTTCCAGGCCAGGCATTTTTAATGCTGCTACACAACGCTCCATTTCTGCAATTGCCATATCCACATCCTGTAAAGGCACAGTGCCTATACCCATAAATCTTTCAGGAAACTTAATTACAGAGTTGGCAATATGGTCGTTCAAATAACGGCTGGTTTCCAACCCGTCTTTTGGCTTTGCCCAGTAATTAAATAATACAGGAATTGTTGAAAGCACCTGCATCGTTACACCCGTTTCATCCATTTCTTTTTGCCTTAAGCTTACATCAAAGCAGTTGTCTTCAACTTCCCTAAAAACCTTATCGCCCTTCATCATACAGGCCTTGCAGTTACGCTGCTCCAAATGTACAAATTCCCCATAACCAAATTTTTTTGCCCAGTTGGGCATTTTATCAGGCATTATGTGGGTGTGTATGTCTATTTTCATCTTAATTGAAAATTAAAACTGGATAACTATTTACCCAATTTGGTCTTTGTGAATTTTACAATTCTTGTAAAATATTTTCACCATCTCTGTTGCAGAAGCCATAAGAAAAATCTTTTTTCTCAACATAATTTATATCCTTTAATAAAGAAAGCCAATAAAGTATTTCATTGGCTTCTTTAAATGCACTATTCACATTATGCAAAAAGTAAAGCTTCGATTGCCCATGCTCAGCTTTTCTCACCAGCGTGCCAATTGTAGTTCCGCTTCGCAGCAATAGCTTAATTAATATAATTCTTTTTTAGCAGCACAAAACCATTTTTACAAACCTTCAGCTTTCAACTTTCAATTTTCAACACTCAACTTTCTACCTTCAACCAGCCTACCCTTTCTTTATCGGCGCTTCCATTACTGCTCCGCATTTATTGCAGGTACGCTTGTGTTCATCGCTGTAAAAGCCATTCATAATGGGTGGCAGCTGAGTTACAATATCATTTATTACCTCAAACTCCTCGTACAATTTATGTCCGCATTTTTCACAGTACCACAAAAATCCGTCTTTTTCATTTTCCCTTATTTTTTCAATTACCAGTCCCACAGTTCCTGCTGCACGTTGCGGACTGTGCGGCGTTTTAGGAGGCAACAAAAACATATCACCTTCATTAATTGAAATGTCCTTAGGCACACCATCGTCAATAATTTTTAAAACAATATTTCCCTCCACCTGGTAATATAGTTCTTCACTTTCGTTAAAGTGATAATCCTTTCGGGCATTGGGCCCGCCCACTACCATCACAATAAAGTTTTCTGCATTTTTGTATATACATTGGTTGCCCACAGGAGGTTTTAGCAAATCCCTGTTTTCAGCAATCCATTTTTTTAAATTAAAAGGCGCTATAACTGCCATAACAATAATTTTAAGCCTGTAAGTTAATATTTTTTAGGGAACCGGCAGTATCGCCTTAGGCATCATCGTTGTGTCACTCACTTCTACCTCATACCCTTTATCAGCAATTAAAAACAAGTAAACTGAGCAGCCCAAAATATAAAACCTATTAAGTTTCCGTACCTTTATACTTATGCAATTTACCATTCCATTTCACATCGAAAATTATATTGCCGGAAAATTTATTGGCCCATTGAGCGGTAAATTTATTGACAATGTGAACCCTGCAACAGGCGAAATATATGGCCAAATACCCGATAGCAATGAAAAAGATGTGGAACTTGCCGTAACCTTTGCCCAAAAAGCATTTACTGAATGGGCTGCAACAGCTGCTGAAACCCGTTTTAAAATACTCAATAAAATTGCCTGCCTAATAGATGAAAATATTGAAGCGCTAGCCCTTGCAGAAACCAACGACAATGGCAAGCCGCTATGGCTTAGTAAAAAGGTAGATATTTATCGTGCTGCTGCCAACTTTCGTTTTTTTGCAACAGGCCTCATGCATTTTGCATCCGAAAGCCATGCCATGGAAAACAAAGCCGTAAATTATACATTGCGCCAACCCGTAGGTATTGTTGGTTGCATCTCTCCATGGAACCTTCCGCTTTATTTATTTACCTGGAAGATAGCGCCGGCGCTGGCTGCAGGCAATTGTGTTATTGCCAAACCATCTGAAGTAACACCGGTTACCACATTTTTATTAGGGAAAATTTGTAAAGAAGCCGGGTTGCCCGATGGCGTATTAAACATAGTGCATGGCACAGGCCCTATTTGTGGCGAAGCAATAGTAATGCACCCGCAAATAAAAGCCATTTCATTTACCGGCAGTACAAGGGCTGGCGAACGCATTGCTTCTATTGCAGCGCCAATGTTCAAAAAATTATCGTTGGAACTGGGAGGCAAAAACCCCAATATAATTTTTGCCGATTGCAATTGGGATAAAATGATGCGTACCACTGTTCAATCTTCTTTTAGCAACCAGGGGCAAATATGTTTATGCGGCAGCCGTATTTTAATTGAAGCAAGTGTTTACGAAAAATTTAAAACTGAATTTGCAGATAAAGCCAAACAACTTACTATTGGAGACCCTTTGGAAAATAATAAACAGGGCGCCATAGTGAGCAAAAATCATTTTGAAAAGATTTTAAATTGTATTGAAACAGCCAAAAAAGAAGGCGGAACAATTATTTTGGGCGGCAATGCCATAAAACCTGCAGGCAGGTGCAGCAATGGCTATTTTATAAAGCCTACCATCATCGAAAACCTTGGCCCCGGTAGCAAAACCAATACCGAAGAAATTTTTGGCCCTGTGGTAACCTTGCAGCCTTTTACTACAATTGAAGAAGCGTTGCAACTCGCTAATGCAACAGAATATGGACTTGCAGCCACAGTATGGACGCAGGATATCTCAAAAGCCAATTTAATGGCCGCAAAAATTGAAGCAGGTATTGTATGGGTAAACTGCTGGCTCCTCAGGGATTTAAGAACCCCATTTGGCGGTATTAAAAACAGTGGCGTAGGTAGAGAAGGCGGCTGGGAAGCATTGAAATTTTTTACCGAAGCGAAGAATGTGTGTATAGAATTTTAATTTTATTTATTAATTCTATTTTTTCCATTGCTCGTCAAGAGTAAGTTAAGCTGAAACTCTTTATAAACATTTAAATTATGGGTGCAGTTAAAAAATTTACAGATTTAGAAGTTTGGCAATTGTCAAATGAATTAGAAAAAAAGGTTTTCTCTATTATACAAACAACCTCTTTATCTAAAGATTTTGCTTTGAAAGATCAGATTAATAAATCTGTTGGGTCAATACCAGATAATATTGCTGAAGGTTTTGGCAGAGGGGGACGACTGGAATTTATTCAATTCTTGAGTATAGCAAGAGCATCCACTTCAGAATTACAATCGCAACTCATTAGAAGTTTAAATCGAAATCATATTTCTAAAGAATTGTATGTGGAACTATTTGAATTAACAGATAAAACGGGTGCAAAAATTGGTGCATTTATTAAATATTTAAACAGCTCAGAAAAAACTGGTATTATGTTTCAAAATAGAGTGCCAACAAACAGAAAACAAGAAACGCAAAACGAGAAATCAAAAACGAAAAATGAGAATCAAAAAACAATCCATACAAATTCTGCCGCAAAACCACTAGGAGCTTACCCTCATGCAAGAAAAGCAGGAAATTTACTCTTCCTCTCCGGCATTGGTTCCCGTCAGCCATTCGACAATAAAATACCCGGGCTGGAATTAGACGCCGAAGGAAATATTTTAAAATACGACATAGAAGCAGAATGCCATTCAGTTTTTGCCAATGTAAAAGCAGTACTGGAAGCCAGCGGCAGCAGTTGGGATAAAATACTGGATGTAACGGTTTTCCTCACCAATATGAAAAAAGATTTTGCAGTGTATAATAAAATTTACGGCCAATATTTTGAAGGCATTGATGCCTGCCGAACTACGGTAGAAGTTAAAAGCCTGCCCACTCCCATTTGTATTGAATTAAAAATAATTGCATTAATTGAATAATTTATCATATACTATTAACCATTATGTCAACAATAAATAGATTTGAGGACTTAGAAATTTGGGCGCTTTCGGTACTTTTAGCAAAAGAGATTTTTGGATTAACAAAAATAACAGGATTGTCAAAAAATTTTGCCCTTAAAGACCAGCTTGAACAGAAGTTCAGGCTCAATAATGGACAAAATTGCAGAAGGTAATGGGAGCGCCAACCGATTTGCATTTATTCAATTTTTAAATATCGCTTTTGCCACTGCAGCCGGGTTAACTTCACAGATATATCGTTCACCCGACAGAGAATACCTCAACAAAGATGAGTTTACTGATTTATATGAAAAAACAAATGCAGTGTACAAAAAAATTAATGGTTTTATTAAATATCTTAATACATCAAATGTAAAAGGCACTAAATTTAAAGACAGGAATACCAAATAAAATAAATAATAAATAATAAATGCCTCCTAAACTCGAATACAAAAACACCCAGGCCTACGCCCAATACCTCGACAGCCAGGATTCTTTAAAAAGCTTTAGAGAAAAATTTTATATTCCCCTGATGCATGGCAGGGATGCAATTTATTTTACGGGCAACTCCCTGGGACTGCAACCAAAATCTACACAAGAGTATGTATTAAATGAACTCGAAGACTGGGCAAATTTTGCAGTAGAAGGCCATTTTCATGCACGCAACCCCTGGATGCCTTACCACGAATTGTTTACGGCGCTACTTTGCAAAATTGCCGGCGCATTGCCACATGAAGTAGTAGCCATGAACCAACTTACGGTTAACCTGCATTTATTAATGGTTAGTTTTTATAGACCCACAAAACAACGGTATAAAATTATTTGCGAAGCAAAAGCTTTCCCATCCGATCAGTATGCAATGGAAAGCCAGGTAAATTTTCATGGCTATAAATATGAAGATGCAGTAATTGAGGTGGAACCAAAAGAGGGGGAACACAGTATAAGAACAGAAGATATTTTAGCTGCCATTGATAAAAATAAAAACAGCATTGCCTTAGTTTTATTTAGCGGCGTAAATTATTATACCGGCCAGTTGTTTGATATGCCAGCAATTACCACAGCGGCACACAAAGCAGGCGCTTATGCAGGTTTCGACCTGGCACATGCCGCAGGCAATGTGCCTTTGCAATTACACGATTGGGATGTAGATTTTGCCTGCTGGTGCAGTTATAAATATTTAAATAGTGGGCCAGGTGGCGTTTCGGGCGTGTTTATACATGAGCGCCATTCTTCCGATACTTCGCTGCAGCGCTTTGCCGGCTGGTGGGGACACGATAAAGAAAACCGCTTTCTTATGGAACAGGGCTTTTTACCCATTCCTTCTGCCGAAGGCTGGCAATTAAGTAATGCGCCGGTACTTAGCATGGCGGCACACAAAGCAGCGCTGGATGTATTTGAAGAAGCCGGATGGGAAAATGTATTTGCCAAAAACAAAATGCTCAACCAATATTTATGGCATGTACTCGATGAAGTCAATCATAGCTTTGGCGAAAAAGTATTTGATATTATTACTCCACTTAATGAACAGGAACATGGCTGCCAAATAAGCCTGCTCATTACCAAAGATGGCAAAAAAATTTTTGAAGTGTTAAAGAAAAACTCAGTAATTGCCGATTGGCGTGAACCCAATGTAATTCGCATAGCGCCTGTAGCTTTGTATAATAGTTTTGAAGATGTGTGGCAATTTGGAAATATATTAAGAAATTACTTTCAAAGTAAAACTCAGTAATATTACAACACTAAAAGTTTCCGTATCCCATATTTCCGTCTCCTTCTTCACAGTTATTAAGTTCCTATTCAATATATGCCATTCCTGCATTTCAAAATATAGATTTTATTTGGCAGCAGGAAATTGGGCGTATTGTAGTGCTGTTTTCATTGCCCGTAAGTAAATTTCACTGCTTAGATAAATTGTAAATTTATTCATCTAAAGAGCTTAGCCGTGCATATCTTTGCCGTCTTATCCCTCCAGCTTTTGCGATTTATGAACAGCAGCCAAAATTGAATGAATACGATAACTATCAAATTAGAAAAGGATAACACCAAACAAGAAACGATTTGCGAATATGAAAAAAGAAGTAACCATCATCGGCGCAGGATTGGTTGGCTCCCTGCTTTCCATCTATTTATCTAAAAGAGGCTACAAAGTAACCATCTTCGAACGCAGGCCTGATATGCGTAAAGAAAAAATGAGTGCAGGCCGGTCTATCAACCTTGCCTTGAGCGACCGTGGAATTAAAGCGCTGGAAGAAGTTGGCATCATGGAGGAAATAAAAAAAATTGCCATTCCCATGCATGGCCGCTACCTCCACCAACCCAACGGCAGCACGGCATTTCAGCCCTATGGAAAAGAAGGGCAGTTCATCAACTCCGTTTCCCGTGGCGAACTCAACAAAAAATTAATGGATTTGGCAGAAGCAAAAGGTGTAAGAATTTTCTTCAGCCACAAAGCCGAAAAAATTGACTGGGAAAAAAAAATCATCCAATTTACAGCTGAAAAAACAGCAGCCAACGCTCAACTTTCAACTTTCAACTTTCAATTGCTCTTTGGTGCCGATGGCGCTTACTCCGCTGCAAGGCTCAACCACCAGTTGCAGCACGAGCGCTTTCAATACCAGCAATATTATATCAACTATGGTTATAAAGAATTACTCATACCACCTACTCTACAAAATGATTTTGCTTTAGATAAAAATGCCCTCCACATTTGGCCACGTGGCAACTATATGCTCATTGCCCTGCCCAATATGGACAGGAGTTTTACCTGCACCCTATTCTTCCCTTTTGATGGCGAACCTTCTTTTACATCGCTCAACAGTAATGATAAAATTCAAGACTTTTTTAAAACTCATTTTACAGATGCCGCAAAGCTGATGCCAACCCTGCTACATGATTTTATCCAAAACCCAACCTCATCGCTGGTAACCGTAAAATGTTTTCCCTGGATTAGAAACAACAGTTTTGCATTAATTGGAGATGCCGCCCATGCCATAGTTCCATTTTTTGGACAAGGCATGAATGCCGGCTTTGAAGATTGCATCGTATTAAACGATTTAATCACAAAAAATAATGAAAACTGGAGTTTAATTTTGCCACAGTTTGAAGAATTACGTAAACCCGATGCCGACGCCATTGCAGACCTTGCCTTAAATAATTTTATAGAAATGAGGGACAAAGTGGCAGACGCTCAATTTTTATTACAGAAAAAAATTGAAGGAAAATTCAGTGTAAAGCACCCTGACAAATGGATTCCGGCCTACAGCATGGTAACCTTTTGCCCGCAAATAAGGTATAGCGAGGCATTGGAAAAAGGCTCTAAACAGCAAACTATAATGGATGAAATAATGGCCTTGCCCAATATTGAAAATATTTGGGACAGTATTGAAATTGAAAATTTAATTTTGAGCAAACTCAGCTAAACGCAAATGTATCAATTGCCCCATTTTATTGAAAAAAACAAGCAGCAGGTGGTTCAATTTATGAAGCAACAAAACTTTGCTATAGTAATTGCTTTGGGTAATGACTATCCTGTGGCAACACAATTACCACTGGAAATTATTGAAGAAGGAGAAAAATTATTTTTATCCGGGCATTTTATGCGTAACACAGCCCATCATAAAGCTTTTGAAAAAAATAAAAATGTGCTGGTGCTTTTTCACAGCCCACATGCTTATATAGATGCCAATTGGTACAGCAACCCACAGCAGGCCAGCACCGTAAATTATATTACCGTACAAGCCGCCGGAGCCATGCTATTACTGGATACTGCCAGTTCTGTTGCAATATTAAAGGAGGTAACAGACCGGCATATTGGAACAAAAACTGCTGCATCTTTTGAAAATTTATCAACAAAATATGTGGAGGAAATGGCAAAAGCCATTGTGGGCTTTAGAATAGAGGTAGTTACTTTACAAAATGTTTTTAAATTAAGCCAAAACAAAAGCCGGCAAGATTGCGAAAGCATTATTCACCACTTGGAGCAAAGAGCAAAACCCGGCGATATTTATATTGCCCAAAAAATGAAAGAACGACTTTAAAAATATGCACCGCAGTATTTTAACAGAACAGATAAAACAAAAAGGCACTTACCTGTGCGTTGGGCTCGATACCGACCTTACAAAAATCCCAAAGCATTTACAAAAGCACCCAAATGCAGTAGTAGAATTTAACAAAGCCATTATTGATGCTACGATCGACCATTGTGTAGGTTACAAAATAAACACGGCTTTTTATGAAGCAATGGGCATTAAAGGCTGGCAGGCTATGGAAGAAACCGTTGCCCATATCCCATCTACTCATTTAAAAATTGCTGATGCAAAAAGAGGCGACATCGGCAATACCTCATCCCAGTATGCAAAAGCATTTTTTGAAACCATACCTTTTGATGCCATTACCGTAGCGCCGTATATGGGCGAAGACAGCATTCGCCCCTTTTTGGAATACGAAAATAAATGGACGATAGTACTTGGCCTAACCAGCAACTTGGGAGCACGGGATTTTGAAATGCTCAAATTAATAAACGATTCGGTAAATAATATTACCGAAGAAGAAACTACCTCATTGCGAAACGAATTTTTATACGAAAATGTATTAAAAAAAGTGGCTTCCTGGGGTACGCCCAACAACCTTATGTTTGTGGTGGGCGCTACGCAGGCAACGGAATTTACCAATATACGCAATATTATTCCCCAGCATTTTTTACTGGTACCAGGCATTGGCTTCCAGGGCGGTAGCCTTAAAGAAATAAGCCTTAATGCTATGAACCAGGATTGTGGTATCTTAGTAAATGCAAGCCGGGCAATTATATATGCCGGTTTGGATGAAAATTTTGCTGCCGAAGCCAAAGCCATTGCAACGCAGTATCATACAGAAATGAAATTATACTTAAAAAAATAAACATGAAATCATTATTCTCTTCGCTGCTATTTTGCTTAGCCTTTTCTTTTGGCTATGCACAAAACCCACTATCTGCCAAAGAAATTATGAACAATGCATTTGCCCAGGCAAAAAAGGAACATAAAAATGTATTTGTAAAATTTTCGGCAAGCTGGTGTGGATGGTGCAAAAAAATGGACGCTTCCATGCAAGACCCCGCCTGTAAAAAATCATTCGAGGATAATTTTGTAATAGTTCATTTGGTAGTAGATGAATCAAAAGATAAAAAAAACTTAGAAAACCCCGGGGCAGATGATGTACGCATACAATATAACGGAGATAACAAACAAGGCATCCCTTTTTGGTTTATTTTAGATGATAAAGGTAATTTACTGGCCGATTGTTATATGCGTACCAAGGGCCAGCTGGCTACAGAAAAAGGCGAAAATGTGGGCTGCCCGGCCAGCAATGAAGAAGTGGCCTATCTTTTAGCTGTATTAATGAAAACCACTTCCATGTCAAAATCTGAATTAAATATTATTGGGGAAAGATTCAGGGAAAACCAGTTAAAAAAACAATAACTGAAAATGGGTTGTTATTTTTCCAGCAACCTCTCTAAAACATAATATACCGCCGGGCAAAATTCAGCATTTTTTAATGTTATTTGCTGTCGTTTAAGCAATACATCTACATCGGTATAGGGAAATTGCCGGCAATCTGATGGCCGCATTTCATAAATACCACATTGGTTATTGTTGCCTAAAAAAGGGCAGGGTTTTGTTCTTAATACATAATCGCCATCGCTGTCAATTTGCAAATAAGTATCTATAAAAACGGCTTCTTTCAAGCCAAGCCCTTTTGAAATACGTTTAATATCCGGCGTTTTAAACCGTGGCGAATAATTTTTACAACAGGCAGCACAATCCAGGCAATCAATTTTTGAAAATGCTTCATTATGCAAGGCGGGCAAGCGCTTTATATCTTTTTTGGTATCTACCTTTTGCAAGTATCGTTTATACTCTTTTTTACGGCCTTTTGCTTTCAACTCCCAGTTTTTGAGCAGGTCGGTTTCCTTGTTCACCAGGCTTGTATTTATTTTTTAAAAAAGCTTTTCCACAACTAATATACAATGAAACAGCAATCAGCCAAAAATGTTCTCTGCTTATTGTAAATTTGCAAAAATTTTACCAGCAGCATTTGCTCCGGTATATACCAAATTTACATATATGAACCTATTTGTGTTACAGCAATCAGAATTTCAGCAAAGGCATATTGGGCCAAACGAAGAAGAAACAGCAGAAATGTTACAAACCATTGCCCTTGATTCTATTGACCAGTTAATTGACCTTACTGTACCCAAAAATATAAGGCTGGATGAATCATTAGATGTTGCCGGCCCGGTAAGTGAATCTGAATATTTAAATGAATTAAAAAAAATAGCTTCGCAAAATAAAATCTTTAAAAGCTTTATTGGCCAGGGATATTACCCTACCATTGTGCCGAATGTAATTTTAAGAAATGTATTTGAAAATCCGGGATGGTATACTCAATATACGCCTTACCAGGCCGAAATTGCACAGGGCAGGCTGGAGAGTTTGCTCAACTTTCAAACCATGGTAAGCGACCTAACCGCTTTGCCCATTGCCAATGCCAGCCTGCTGGATGAAGGCACTGCCGCAGCAGAAGCAATGATTATGCTCTTTAACCATAAAAACAAAGACCATAATAAACTTACCGCACCTAAATTTTTTGTGGACGAAAACAGTTTTGCACAAACAAAAGATATACTCATTACCCGTGCAACTCCATTTGAAATAGAATTAGTTTTTGGCAATTACAAGCAGGCAATATTAGATGAAAGTTTTTTTGGCGCATTTGTTCAATACCCCAACAGTAACGGATTTATAGCTGATTACCGGCAATTTATTGCAGATGCTCATTTGGTAAATGCCTTAGTGGTAATGGGTGCCGATATACTTGCACTTACCTTACTTACCGCCCCAGGTGAAATGGGCGCCGACGTTGCCATTGGCAGTACACAGCGCCTGGGTGTACCCATGGGATTTGGCGGGCCACATGCGGCATACTTTGCCACAAAAGATGAATTTAAAAGAAATATTCCCGGCCGCATTATTGGGGTAAGTGTAGATGCACAGGGCAACCGCTGCCTTCGCATGGCTTTGCAAACAAGGGAACAACATATAAGAAGAGAAAAAGCCACCAGCAATATTTGTACTGCACAGGCGCTATTGGCAAATATGAGCGCTTTGTATGCCGTATATCACGGGCCAGTTGGCTTAAAGCAAATTGCCAAACGCACCAGTTTGCTGGCCAAATCTTTATCTGATAAATTAGAACAGGCAGGTTTTAAAAATGAAAACCAGTTTTTCTTTGATACCATTCAATTGAAAATCGAAAAAATACAAGCCGTAAAAGAATTGGCCGAAAAAAATGAAATGAATTTTTATTACGGCAATGGCTTTATCAATATTTCGTTAGATGAAACCACCACACAAAGGGATGTGCTGGAGATACTCTATATTTTTACTTCTTTAAAAAATGAAGATGCGGCAGTTATGGAATTTGATGAAGAAGCATTGCTGGAAAATATACCATCGTCGCTTACCCGTACTTCACCTTATCTCTCCCACCCAGTTTTTAACAGCCATCACAGCGAAAGCGAAATGATGCGCTACCTGAAGCAACTGGAAAACAAAGACCTGAGCCTTAACAGCAGCATGATTTCGCTGGGCAGTTGCACTATGAAACTGAATGCCGTAACGGAATTGATTCCTGTAAGCTGGCCGGAGTTTAGCGCCATACATCCATTTGCACCAAAGAATCAATGGAAAGGCTACAAACAAATTATTACAGAGCTGGAGCAATGGCTGAGCAATATTACCGGCTTTGCGGCTACCTCTTTGCAACCCAATAGCGGAGCACAGGGAGAATATGCTGGTTTGCTGGTAATAAAGGCATACCATGCCGATAAAAAAGAACCACAAAGGAATGTAATGCTCATCCCTATTTCTGCACATGGCACAAACCCTGCAAGTGCAGTAATGGCTGGCTTCCAGGTAGTAGTTACCAAATGCGACGATGCAGGCAATATTGATATTGCCGACTTAAAATCAAATGCCGAAAAACATAAAGATAAACTTGCCGGCTTAATGGTAACCTATCCCAGCACCCATGGTGTATTTGAAGAAGGTATTAAGGAAATATGCCAAATTATTCATCAAAACGGTGGATTGGTGTATATGGATGGCGCCAACATGAATGCACAGGTTGGCTTAACATCTCCCGGAAAAATTGACGCCGATGTGTGCCACCTCAACCTTCATAAAACTTTTGCCATACCGCATGGCGGCGGCGGACCGGGAATGGGTCCAATATGCGTAAACGAAAAATTAGCGCCTTATTTGCCAGGACATACTTCGCAAAACAACCCGGCTAAAGCCATAAAAGCCGTGAGCGCAGCGCCTTTTGGCAGTGCAAGCATTTTGCTCATAAGCTATGCCTATATAAAAATGCTGGGCGCAAAGGGTTTGAAAAAAAGTACCGAATTTGCTATTTTAAATGCCAATTATATGAAAGCAAGGCTCCAGCAAGAATACAAAATTTTATACAGCGGCGCCAATAATACCTGTGCACATGAATTTATTGTTGACCTAAGACCTTTTAAGCAAAGCGCTGGCATTGAAGCCGAAGATGTAGCAAAAAGACTGATGGATTATAATTTTCATGCGCCCACTTTAAGCTTTCCTGTTGCCGGAACCATTATGATAGAACCTACCGAAAGTGAAGACAAAGCCGAACTCGACCGCTTTTGCGATGCCTTACTTTGCATAAGGGCCGAAATAAAAGAAATAGAAGAAGGCAAGGCCGATAAACTAAATAATGTTTTAAAAAATGCACCGCATACCGCTTTTGTAATTTGTGCCGATGAATGGAACAACCCTTACAGCCGTTCAAAAGCAGCATTTCCCCTGCCCTATGTAAAAGCCAATAAATTTTGGCCTGCAGTAAGCAGGGTAAACAATACACAGGGCGACCGCAACCTTGTATGCACCTGCGAACCATTGAGTGCTTATATGGAAGAAGGAAGTTAAGAGCTAAGAGATTTTAGATACTAGATTATTAGATATAAGATATTGGCGCTCCGCAAGGGGCGCTTTTTATTTATAAAATTTTAAAAATTAATATTCAATTTATTGCAACAATTAATGGCAATTGAAAGTCATTTTATACCAACTAATCCAAATATTTGGTTTATTTTTTGATATAAATATATGGCCTGATTTTTAAGAATTAGCAGTTGTAACTTGCCTTTGAAATTAAGCGAAAAAAACAAAAAGCCAGATTCCCCAATTCTTCAAAATGCGAATACCCTGAACATACATCAGTAGAAATTAACCATGCCAATTTTGAGGGGATATTGAGTTGTACTTAAAACCAATCCCCGTCACGCTGTCTTTTTTTATTTAATTTTTAATTACCTAATTTTGTGAAATAAAGCAACCTTACATTTATTACATTCAACCGCCACAAACTCCGTGAGCATTGTATCATAAAAAAATGAGCACATGAAAAAAAATATGGGCGCTATTGATAAAACAGTTCGCCTGGTAGTTGCTGCCTTAATTGCAGTCCTGTATTTTACAAAAATTATTACAGGCTTTTTGGCATTGGTGCTGGCTATTTTTGCTATTATCCTAACCATTGGCGTTTTTATAAGCTTTTGTCCGCTGTACAACCTTTTTGGCATCAATACCTGCACTAAAACACAGAAAAATGACTTTTGACGAAATAATAAACCGGGATAAACCGGTGCTCGTAGATTTTTTTGCAACCTGGTGCGGACCATGTAAAGCAATGGCGCCTATTTTGGAAGAAGTAAAAAAACGTGTGGGCGATAAGGCAGCTATTATTAAAATAGATGTGGACAAAAACCCGGCTGCCGCTGCTGCTTTCCAGGTAAGTGGCGTACCCACATTAATAATTTTTAAAAATGGACAAATAAAATGGCGCAGTTCCGGGGTGAGGCACGCTACTGAACTGGAAAAACTTTTAACCGATAATTTTTAATACCATGCAAAAAATATTTTTATTTTTTATTGCTGCATGCTTCACTTTTGGGTGCAGCAACAACCAGCCACAGGGAAACGCAAGTCCGGTTGATGCCAAAACTTTTTCCAAAAAAATTGCCCATGCACCCAATGCGCAAATATTAGATGTGCGTACGCCGGAAGAATTTGATAAAGGCCATTTGGAAAATGCCATAAACATAAACTGGAACAGCAGCGATTTTTTCCAAAACCTAAGTGAAATTAAAAAAAGCAGGCCGGTATTTGTGTACTGCCTAGGCGGAGGCAGGAGCGCAGCAGCTGTAGCCAAGCTTAGAGAAGAAGGTTTTAAAAAAGTGTATGATATGAAAGGCGGTTTTATGGCATGGAATGCTGCCGGGCTACCCAGTACCACACAAAAAACCTTAAAAACAAAAGGCCTCAGTTTAATAGAATACGGCAACCTTATGAAAGACAGTTCAAAACTGGTATTGGTAGATTTTTATGCCGACTGGTGCGGACCCTGTAAAAAAATGGCGCCTTTTATAAAAAAAATTGCACAAGAAAAAAACCAAATACTTACCCTGGTTAAAATTAATGTTGATGACAACATGGAACTTTGCACGCAACTGGGTATTGAAGCCATCCCTGTTTTAAAATTATATAAAAACAAAATGGTTGTGTGGCAAAGCGAAGGATATATTAATGAAAATATGCTGAGGGAAAGTATTGAAAAAGCCCGGCAGTAAAGTCTTCATAAAATATTCTATTAAAATATTTATTAGTTTAAATTTTTATTTAAGAAACAAACTCCCTTAATGCAGTTTTTTTTTGCCGGCAATATTATTAAACCGAAATAGCTCAAGCCTTTTACGGCAATGGCACATGCTTAATTTAATAACTCACTGTATTTCAGACAATTTTGTCCTTTTTTGGCATGATGCCAATCATTTGTGCTGTTAACCAGCATCATTGCAGCAAAAGCATTGCCTGTATATTTTTACGCCTTAGAAATTGATCACCGATAAAAAAATATAAAGGGATGAAATTACTGAAACTAACCCTACTTGTAGTAATAGGCTTTGCAGGGCAACAGGTCTATGGATCGCCAATTGAAGAAGGCAAAAAAACGTTTACCAGCCGCTGCAGCAGTTGCCACAAAGTAGATAAAGACTTTGCAGGCCCGGCCCTTGCAGGTATTTACGACCGCAAAAGTATGGACTGGATAAAGAAATTTGTACATTCCTCACAGGCCCTTATCCAAAGTGGCGATACTGCGGCAATTGCCATTTTTGAAAAATTCAAAAAATTTCCAATGCCCGACCATAAAGATTTAACCGATGCGGACATAGAAAATATAATGGCTTTTATTAAAGATGAAACCGGCAAGCTGCAACCCACTGCAGCGCCACAATCGCCTGCTACAGGCGTTGCCACCGATAACCCTTTTAGTTTTAAGCAAAACCCCGGCTTAATGACCAGCATTATACTGGCGCTTGCACTTTTAATGGGCGTAATTTATTTTGCCACTACAGTGAAAAATTACGAAACCTACCAGGATGAAGATTATTAATTGCAACGGCCACAATAATATATAAGAAAAGTAGGTTACTGTTTTTTGTTTTCTTTGGCATATACAAAAACACGGTAGAGGTTTTTGCCTTTATTTTTCGTATTAATGAAGATAACGCTTTTGCATAGCAAGTCAATGCATCCCTTACCGTCATCCGGCTTTTTTTAACGGTACTCAAATGGCGCTATTTTTTAACAAAGAAATACAAAAAAGTAAAAAAACCAGGATTGTTTTTGCGACTACATATTCGTTTTATGTATCTGCCCAATCTTTGGAAAATTATAAGGAACGGTCAATTATTTCATTCCAGCTTAGGGTCATTCTTATTCTTCTAAATTATTTTTCGGCATTAAATTGTTTGTTTGATTTAGAAACTTTACAACTAAGTAAAATCTATATAATTTATTTATTCATCAAAGCAAGGTCGAGTAGCACACAAGCAGTAACGGCTTCTATTACTACCGGAACCCTCAGAGCAATGGCAAGGTCGTGGCGGCCGGCAATAGTAAAATCTTCCATTTTACCGGTGGTGGTATTAAGCGAGTTTTGCTGCTGCGGCGTGGATGATGCTGGCTTTACCACAACCCTAAATACCAACGGGTTGCCATTGCTAATGCCCCCTGTAATTCCGCCTGCATTATTGGTAGCTGTTTTGCCGCTTGCATCTGTAATAGGATCGTTATGTCTGCTGCCGGGCATTTTAGCTGCGCCAAAGCCGGAGCCAAACTCTATACCTTTTATAGCCGGTATGCTGAAAACGGCATGGCTTATCAAAGCCTCCACAGAATTAAAAAAAGGCTCACCTAAACCAACCGGCAAAGGCTGTGCAACACATTCTACAATTCCGCCCACACTGTCGTTTGCTGCTAATGCATTTTGTAAACCGGTTTCTATATTTTTTTCGCCACCCAGTTCAATAAGCTTTGCCTCTATTGAAAGAAGGGGAAAAATATTTTTCAAAACCTTTTTGGCAACCACCGCAGCCGCAACAAGGCATACCGTGAGCCTACCGCTAAAATGCCCGCCGCCCCTGTAATCCTGAAAACCCTTAAACTTTTTTTCGGCCACAAAATCTGCATGGCCGGGTCGGAAAATTTCTTTTTGATTTTCATAATCCTGGCTCCGGGTATTTTTATTTTCAAAAATTATGGTAAGGGGTGCGCCTGTGGTTTTGCCATTAAATACACCCGAAAGAAATACCGGCATATCATCTTCCTTACGGGGCGTAGTGCCTTTTTGTTTGCTGCCTTTTCGTCTTTCCAAATCTTCTTCAAAATCTGCTTCAGTAAGGGAAATCCCAGGTGGGCAACCATCAATAACCACACCAACGGCGTTGCCATGAGATTCCCCAAAAATGGATAAACGAAATAAATTACCAAAATTATTCACTATATTATTTTATGCTTTTGTAATTATAATACCTGCCAATTGAAGATGGCTTAAAAAAGCGGGATACGATTTATTGACTGCTTCTGCTGCTTCAATATCAACAGCGCCTTTTGCGCCCAAAGCTGCCACAGCACAGGCCATTGCTATACGGTGATCGTTGTGAGAGAATACCTGTGCCGCATTTACAGTTCCACTTCCTTCAATCATCATTTTATTATCTTTTAATGCTATTACTACCCCAAGTTTTGCAAATTCCTGCTGCAAAGTTAAGGCCCGGTTGCTTTCTTTGTGTAGCAGCCTTTCACATCCTTCAATCACCGATGTTCCGTGGGCATAAGCAGCCAATGCAACCAATGGCGGAAATAGATCGGGGCAATGGGTTGCATCAAAACAAAAAGGCCGAAGCATAGATTTGTTTACTGAAATTTCATTTTCTTTTACGGAAATATCTGCAGCCGCAAGTTCCAGAGCCTGCAATACGGCTTTATCTGCCTGCGCCGAATGGATATATAAATTGCTGATCACGGCTTTACCGGCAATAGCTCCGGCTACAAGCAAAAATGCAGCATTGCTCCAGTCGCCTTCTACTGTGTAATTTATTTTTTCCCCTTGTTTTTGGCTTAATGGTACAACTTCAAATTTTTCGTAGTTATTATTTTTTATGGTATAGCCAAAATGCTTCATCATTTGCAGGCTTAAATCTATATACGGTTTGCTTTTAAGGTTTTTTACATTTATTGTACCTGGTTTTTCGCAATGGGCAAATGCCAGCAAAAGCCCGGTTAAATATTGTGAACTTACAGAGCCATCAATAGTAATATCCTTACTCTGTAATGGCCCTTTTATGTGCAATGGTAAAAAGCCGTTATTGGTTTTTATAGTTACTGCTAATTGCGGTAAAATTTCTTCAAAAAAATGCATCGGTCTTTTCAGTAAACTGCCTTCACCTGTAATGGTTAACTTCACCTTGCATAATGCCGCAATAGGTGCAAACATACGTGCTGCAAGGCCGCTTTCGCCACAATTTACTGAGTTGGCAACAGGGTTTACGCCCAGGGATTGTACATATAACAAGCCGTTTTTTTCAATTACTTCGGCACCAAGGATTTTAATAATTGCCAATGCAGCCAAATCATCATTGCTTTTTCCCGGGTTTTCAATAACGGTTGGGCCATTATGCAGCAAAGCCAGCGCACAAGCCCGCTGCATACAGCTTTTAGAAGCAGGTGCAATAAAATTCCCATCAAAAATGCCGGGTTGTACTTTTAGGTTCACAGGCACAAGATACAAAGCCTGGTTAAAATAAATTTAACGCTTGTAAAAAGCGGAAATTTTTACCTTTGCCTACTATAAAATTATAAATGGTAACTAAAAGAAAAAAAATATTCAGGCTCCTTAAAATAACAGTACTTGTGTATTGCACTATTGGCATTGCACTTTATTACCTGCAGGAAAAGTTTTTATTTCACCCGGTAAAATTGAATGCATCCCATCAATTTAGCTTTACCCAAAAATTCAGGGAAATCAATATCCCTTTTAATAAAGAAGACACCTGCAACCTGGTTAAATTTTTACCGGAAGGAAACATTACAAGAGGCGTTGTGTTATACTTTCATGGCAACAGGGAAAATGTGGAACGCTATGCAAAATTTGCAGAAGTATTTACAAAACAGGGCTACGAGGTTTGGATGGAAGATTACCCCGGCTTTGGAAAAAGCAGCGGGGAAATAACCGAAAAGAAATTATACGACCAGGCTTTATCTATTCGCAAAATGGCGCAACATGCTTTTGCCAACGATAGCATAATTGTTTACGGAAAATCGCTGGGCACCGCCATTGCAGCCTATACTGCATCTACCTTTAAGCCCAAAGCGCTTGTTTTGGAAACGCCGTATTACAGCATACCCGATTTATTTGGCTCTTACGCATTTATTTACCCCGCCGGCAAAATGAGTAAGTTTAATTTACCTACCTATAAATTTTTGGAAGATACACAGTCGCCTGTAACTATTTTTCATGGTACAGATGATGGCGTTGTTTTTTTGGGTTGTGCCGAAAAATTAAAAAATAAGTTGAAACCAACAGACCAGTTTATAACTATAACCGGAGGTACGCACCATAATCTTGCAGCATTTAAAGAATATAAAACCGCTTTAGATTCTATTTTAATAAAATAAATTATTGCTCTTTAAGCGCTACTTTTTCTTTGCTTACATTTAACTGGTAAGTTGCCCCTATTTTCAATGCATAGTTATGCAATGCATGGCTCACAGGGAAGTGGAAACATACGGGATAATTATATTCCTGCACCACATCCAGCAAAAGTTCTTCAATAGTTTTACCAAAAGGCCTTTCGGTATCTTTCATATCGGTAAATCCGCCCAATATAAGCCCGGCAAGGTTTTTTAGCTTTGCACTTCTTTTAAGCTGGTGCATCATCCTGTCTATACTGTATAAATATTCACCGGTATCTTCAATAAATAAAATACAATTTTTTGTAGTAAAGTCAGATTTTGTGCCCACAACATGCGCCAGCAAAGCCAGGTTGCCACCAACCAGTTTGCCGGTGGCTTTTCCTATTTTATTTAAAGAATAAGGCGCACTATTGTATTTTGCCTTTTTATTGAGCAAAGCATTTTTTAGGGAAAGTACAAATTCCGTATCCTGCTCATTAAAAGCACCAGCCATAGGTGCATGTAAAGTGGCAATAGCATAATTATTAAAAATATGGGTATGCAAAATAGTTATATCGCTAAAGCCAATAAGCCATTTTGGGTTTTTCAGGAATTTTTTAAAATTTAATTTATCAATGATGCGGCCCATGCCGTAACCGCCACGGCCAAACAGTATGGCTTTTATGGAAGGTTCATCAAGCATGGCCTGCAGTTCAATTAACCTTTCTTCATCGGTTCCACTAAAATAGTTTTGTGTATTGCTTCCTAAAGTTTTACCTACCATCACATTAAAACCCCAGCTTTGCAATGTGTGGATACAGGTTTGCGCTTTTTGCACCGCCATATAACCGGCCGGGCAAGTAATGGCAATACAGTCGCCTTTCTTAAGGTATGGTGGAAATTTCGTTCTCATAACTTCAAAATTATAAATTAAATTTACCAAAATTGGATAAATGCGGTTTATTACTTTATTTTTATTAGTGCTCCCTTTTTTTATCAAAGCACAAAATTGCTCTTCGCCAGGTTCAACAGCACAAACTGCTACCGTAATTTGCAGTAGCAGTACTTTTTTTCAAAGCAATATATCTTCTTGTTTCGGCCCAACTATCCCTTTTGCAGGCTGTGCTGGGTGGAGCTTTAATGCCGATAATGCAGCCTGGTATTCTTTTCATTGCTATGCAACCGGCGCACTTGGATTTTTATTAACTCCTTTGGGTCCTGCAGATGATTATGATTGGGCAGTATATGATGTAACCAGTATAAGCTTTTCGCAATTGTTTAGTGGAGGTCATGAAATATCTGTAAACCTTAGCGGCAATACAGGCCCAACAGGCTGTACCTCAACAGGCACAGGTAATGTAAATTGTGCCGGCGTCAACCCTCAATTTAATGCTATGCCTACTATTTTAGCTGGCCATGATTACCTAATAGTTGTTTCCAATTGGTCAAATTCCGGTCTTGGGTATAATTTGGATTTTACAGGAGGCTCTTCCGTTTTAACCAGTAACCCCAATCCGCCTACTATTACAAGTGTTGGAATTAATGGTTGCGATGCATCTAAAGTAAAAATTACTTTCTCTGAAGATATCTTATGCAGTAGTATAACTGCTGCCGGATCAGAATTTACAATTTCCAATGGTTCTCATGTGATTACAGGAATTATATCCAATTGCAGCAGCACCAATGCCGTAACTGAAATTATTTTAAACTTACAAACAGCTCTCACGGCTGGCAATTATACATTAACAGTAAATAACGGAACCGATGCCAATACTCTGCTTGATGTTTGTCAGCAGGCAATGATAGCCGCAGTACCCATTGCATTTACCATTCCTGCACAATCACCTGTAAATATTACCGGCGTCACTTATCACGGTTGCGCACCTACGCAATTAAAAATAGCTTTATCAAAAAAAGTATTGTGCAACAGTATTACAGCTACAGGCTCTGAATTTTCAATAAATGCTCCCGGTAACAGCATACTTTCAGCACAAACAATCTGTACAGGTTCTCCTTTAATTACCGATACTATTTTATTAACACTACAACAACCGCTTCCCTGGGGGAATTATACGGTTTCATTGGCCAATGGAACAGATGGCAATAGCTTTGTGGATACCTGCGGAACTGCGCTCACCCTACCCTTCAGCATCCCATTAGTAATCAATCAAACAACCGTTGCGCCACTAATTCAAAATGTAATTTTCAATGAGTGTTATCCAAATAAATTGACCGTTCAATTTGATAAGCCTGTGCTTTGCAGCAGCATTTCCGGCATTAGCGAATTTTCTATAACCCCCGGAACCTGGCTCATTAATACAATTAATTTAAATTGTAACAGTACAGGATATGCAACAGAAGCAGAAATTTTACTTAACAGCAATATACCTGCAGGAAATTTTAATGTTACCATAACCAATGGTACAGATGGCAATACCTTTAGCGATAGCTGCTACTCATTTATTGCCAATGGCTATTCCTTTGCATTTACCACAACACAGGCGCCATTACCCATTTTTGATTCGGTTCAATTCTTAAAATGTACTCCTTCAAAAATAAAAGTTTTTTACAGTAAACCTATTAAATGCAGCAGCATCAGCGCCAATGGTTCAGATTTTTCAATAGCCGGACCGGCATCGGTAAGTATTGCTTCTGCCACTACAAACACTACTTGTACGCAGGGCTTTACGCAGTGGGTTGAATTGCATTTAACCGGGCCAATATCTTTAGGAGGAAATTATACTTTGCACAACCTTACCGGTAGCGATGGCAACGGAATTATAGATACCTGTAATGCCCTACAAAGTAATACAAACAGCATTTCTTTTTCAACTTTATCACAGCCCGATGCACACTTTACCGGCAATATCCTTTGGGGCTGTGTAGAAGACACAATTGTTGTTGCCCATGCAGGCGGCGCTGCTGTCAACTCCTGGCAATGGTCTTTTAATGGCGGGTCTGCAATTTCTGGTCAAAATGTAAGCCAGTATTTTCCGGTTGCAACCAATAATGTAAACGTAAGCTTAACTGTATCCAACGGGTTTTGCAATAGTACTCAAAGCCAAAATTTTATTTTGAACAACGCCTTTAATGCTGCATTTAGCATAAACCCTGATACAACCTGTGTAAACAAACCAGTTAGTTTTAGCAATAATTCTACCGGCAGCGGATTGCAATATATTTGGCTAATGGGAGATGGAACACAATTCAACGGGCAGGTTCCGGCGCCCTATTTGTACAACAGCAGCAATACATATTTTATTCAGTTAATTGCCACAGATATACATGGTTGCAGAGACAGCAGTGCATTAGACAGTGTGCATATTACGGCATTGCCATTAGTTAGCTATACTGGTTTGCTTAATAATTATTGCAGCAACGAAAGGGTAAAATTATTTACAAACCTCAACGGCTATATCAGCAATTTTGTTTGGAACTCCGGCCATGGCGCTACTGTTGCAAATACAGATTCTGTATTATTCAATTATACAGGGCAGGGCCAATATTTGATTAGTCTTACAGCAACTGACCGGTTTTGCGGCAGCTATACCTATAAAGACAGCACACAAGTTTATACGGTACCAAGGCCTTATCTTGGCGCAGACCAAATATTGTGCCCAGGATACACTACAATTTTAAACGCTAACGAAAATCCTTTATATCAGTTTACCTGGAGTACCGGCGCTCAATCCCCTACAATTATCAGCAACCCCGTTTCTGAAATCTATACCGTAACCGTTAATAATAATGGTTGTACAGGTACAGACGATGTATTGATAAAAGTATTGGACAACTGCCTCATTAAGGTACCTAGTGCATTTACACCAAATGAAGACGGGCTGAATGAAACCTTAAAACCTACTAATGCGATGCTGGCAACCGAATTTACTTTTCAAATTTTCAACAGGTATGGAGCGTTGGTTTTTATGACACATAACCCTGTGGAAGGATGGAACGGAAAATTTAAAACCATACCTTCACCTACAGGTGCATATGTATGGCTATTAAACTACCGCGACCCGATAAGCAGGCAAAAAGTATTTGCAAAAGGCAGCAGTTTACTTTTACGGTAAATTTATTTTTCAGTTAAGGTTGTTTGGGTATTGTTTACAACAAGCCTGTGCAACATGCCGCATTTTAAGGCATAATTATTTTTTTGATGCCCTACAGGAAAATCAAAACATACAGGATAATTAAAGCCTTTAACTTTTTCCTTTACAATTTCCTCAATAGATTTTCCAAATTCTTCGCCTTCCTCATCTTTTTTATTTTTAAACCCACCGATGATTAACCCTTTTAAATACTGCAATTTACCGGTGCGTTTTAGGTTCCAGAACATGCGGTCTATACTGTACAGGTATTCTTCGGTATCTTCCACAAACAATATTTTATTACGGGTATCCAAATCACTTGCAGTGCCGGCAAGGTTTACAATAGTAGATAAATTTCCACCCACCAAAACCCCACTGCAAGTTCCGGTACGGTTATTGAAATTAAAGGAAGCGCTGTAATTCATTTTTTCCCCGGTTATACATTTGCGAATACTTTCAATCGTATTTTTTTGTTCATCATCGGCAAGCAACCAATCGTTGGGGAAACTGTTGCACATTTTAGCATGTAAAGAAGCAATGTGAAATTGCCGATTGATATGGCAATGCAATACCGTAATATCGCTAAAGCCAATAACCCATTTTGGTTTATTGGAAAAGTGGGAAAAATCAATTTTATCTATAATCCGTACCAGGCCATATCCTCCCCTTGCACACATAATGGCATTTACACGGTCATCGTCAAGCAATTGCTGAAAATCATTGCGGCGCTCCTCATCGGTACCGGCAAATGTAAAATCTTTTTTACCGATGGTATTGCCCAGCTTTACTTTAAAACCCCACTCATTTATTTTTTTTATTGCCGGTTGAATGGCATCAATACTGATAAAACCTGCCGGCGCCGTTATTCCAATTGTATCCCCGGGCTTAAGGCTGGCTGGTGTTTTAAGGCTGCCGCCGGAATTGTTTAAACCCGATGCAATAGCTTTGGCCGAAAGGGAAAGCGGAATTAATGAGGCAAGGAACTGATGTCTTTTCATGCCATGAATTTAGTTAAATTTCAGTATTGCCTAATCATTTGATATTTTTGCATGATAATTATTTTAAGAAGATATTTAAAAAATTAAGGCATACCATTCAACAATAATGAAACAACCGAAAAGATATTTAATTACCTCTGCCCTTCCTTATGCAAATGGCTTAAAACATATTGGCCATCTTGCTGGCGCTTACCTGCCTGCCGATACTTATGTGCGCTACCTGCGTGCCCAAAAAAGAGATGTGGTTTTTGTTTGCGGAAGCGATGAACATGGTACCGCCATTCCCATACAGGCAAAGAAAGAATGCACTACACCTAAAGCCATTATAGATAAATATCATGAAGCCATGAAACAGGATTTTAAGGATATGGCCATGAGCTTTGATATTTATCACCGAACCAGCGCACCCATACACCATGAAACTGCCCGTGATTTTTTTACCAGCCTGAACGACCGTGGCGAACTGGAAATAAAAGAGAGCGAACAATATTTTGATGAAGAAGCGCAAATTTTTTTGGCAGACAGGTATATAAAAGGTACCTGCCCCAATTGCGGCAGCGACAGGGCTTTTGGCGACCAATGCGAAAATTGCGGACGTACCCTGAGCCCTGATGAACTGATAAACCCGGTAAGCACTTTAAGCGGCAAAGTGCCGGTTAAGAAAAAAACATCGCACTGGTATTTGCCTTTAGGAAAGCATGAAACTTTTTTAAGAGAGTGGATTTTAAATGACCACAAAAACGACTGGCGAAGCACCGTTGTGGGCCAATGCAAAAGCTGGATAGAAGGCGGGCTGCAATCCCGTGCCGTAACCCGTGACCTGAACTGGGGCGTAAAAGTGCCCGTAATTAATGCCGATGGCAAAGTGCTGTATGTATGGTTTGATGCACCCATTGGTTATATAAGCGCAACTAAACAATGGGCGCTTGATAATGGCAAAGCCTGGGAACCTTACTGGAACGATAATGACACAAAACTGCTGCACTTTATTGGCAAAGACAATATTGTATTTCATTGCATAATTTTTCCGGTAATGTTGAAACTGCATGGCAATATTTTACCCGAAAATGTACCCGCCAACGAATTCCTAAACCTTGAAGGCGATAAAATGAGCACCAGCCGCAATTGGAAACTGGAAATGAGGGATTACATCAACGATTTTGTAAAAAATGCCGATGGCACCGATAAAGAAAACGGCGGCGGGCAATGTGTGGATATGCTCCGGTATTACCTTACCCAAATTGCCCCCGAAACCAAGGACAGCGAATTTACCTGGAAGGGTTTCCAGGATGCAGTAAACAGCGAACTAGTGGCTATTTTCGGCAATTTTGTAAACCGCTCTTTTGTTTTAATGCATAAATTATGTAACGGCAAAGTGCCCCTTTTTCATAATGATATTATAGATGACAAGGACAAAGATTTAATTACAAGGATTGCTACTGCAAAAGAAAATATTACAGCAAGCCTTGAAGCTTACCGGTTTAGAGATGCCATGTTTGAAATAATTGACCTGGCAAGGGCTGGCAATAAATACATGCAGGAAAAAGAACCCTGGATTGTTGCAAGGCAGGCAACAAAAGCCGGCGTTCCAATACCCGAAGCACAGGAACAAATTGACAACTGCCTGCACCTTTGCATGCAACTCTGCGCCAACCTTGCTATTTTGGTAAACCCTTTTTTACCCTTTACTGCAAAAAAATTGTGCTTCATGTTAAAGGTGGTAGATAAAATGCTGCATTGGGAAAATGCGGGCAGCATGAAATTACTCAGTGTTGGATACTCACTTAGGGCGCCGGAATTGCTCTTTAGAAAAATTGAAGATGCCGAAATTACGGCCCAGGTAGAAAAATTAAAATCGGGATTGATTAAAACAAACAACAATAATGCAAAACTAACCCCAGCAATGAAACAAGAATTAAAACCAATAATTCAATTTGATGATTTTGCAAAAATTGACCTGAAAACAGGCACCATAATTGCTGCCGAAAAAGTGGAGAAGGCAGATAAATTACTTAAACTTGAAGTGGATTTGGGTTTTGAAACAAGAACAATCGTAAGCGGAATTGCATTGCATTATACAGCCGAAGAAATTATTGGTAAGCAGGTAACCGTTGTTACCAACCTTGCCCCAAGAAAAATGAAGGGAATAGAAAGCAACGGAATGATATTAATGGCCGAAGACCAATCAGGAAAACTGCATTTTATAAAACCCGAAACAACCATTGATAAAGGCAGCAATGTGAGTTAAGATAAAAACTATAAAACTTAACTGGGCCAAACTTTAATATTTTTTAGGAAAATTTGCCATATAAACCTACTACCTTTTGAGGTAATTAAAAAAACATACTATCTTCGATTAAAATTAGTTAGCTATGCAACTAATTTTGAAAAATGAGAGATTTTCCCGTTTTAATTAAATTTCTATAGCAGATATGAAACGTACAATAAAAAAAGTTGCCGTATTGGGCAGCGGGGTTATGGGCAGCCGTATTGCCTGTCATTTTGCAGGTATTGGTTTGCAGGTTTTGCTGCTGGATATACAACCAAAGCCCGAAGAAGGCAAAAAATTTGATCCCAACAAAATTGTAAATGATGCATTGGCGGCAGCGCTCAAGTCGAACCCTTCGCCTGTTTATACTAAGGATACTGCAAAAAAAATTAAGACAGGCAATTTTACCGACAACATGAAAGATATTGCCTCAGCAGACTGGGTGATAGAAGTAGTGGTAGAAAGGCTGGACATAAAAAAATCGGTATTTGACGAAGTGGAAAAATACCGCAGGCCTGGCACATTAATTACTTCAAACACTTCGGGCATTCCCATACAATTAATGGCCGAAGGCAGGAGCGAAGATTTTAAAAAACATTTTTGCGGTACGCACTTTTTTAATCCGCCAAGGTATTTAAGACTTTTGGAAATAATACCTACACCATTTACCGACACCGCTGTGGTAGATTTTTTGATGCATTATGGTGATTTATACCTGGGCAAAACCACAGTGCTTACCAAGGATACGCCGGCATTTATAGCCAACAGGATTGGTGTATTTGGCATGATGGCCATTATGAAAATTATGGAAAAACTTCAGCTTTCCATAGATGAAATAGATGCTTTAACGGGCCCGCTTGCTGGCCGTCCAAAATCGGCAACCTTTCGCACCGCCGATGTAGTGGGTATTGATACGCTGATAAAAGTTGCCAAAGGTGTTTATGATAATTGCCCAAATGACGAAGCAAAAGATATTTTTAATATCCCGGCCTGGTTAAATAAAATGGTAGAAAATAACTGGCTGGGCGATAAAACGGGCCAGGGATTTTTTAAAAAAGTAAAAACACCCGAAGGAAAATCCGACATACAGGTTTTAAACCTGCAAACCATGGAATATACTGCCAGGCAAAGACCAAAATTTGCTACGCTGGAAGCAGCAAAGCCCATTGAAGATTTACCGGCAAGGTTAAAAATATTGATAAATGGAACAGACAAAGCAGGAGAATTTTACCGGCAGTTCCATTATTCATTGTTCTCTTATATATCTCACCGCATTCCCGAAATAAGCGATGAAGTGTACCGCCTTGATGATGCGATGATGGCCGGTTTTGGCTGGGAAATTGGCGCTTTTGAAAGCTGGGATGCATCAGGGCTTGCAAAAACTACCGAAGCAATGAAGGCAGCAGGGTTTACTGTGGCAAAATGGGTAGATGATATGCTTGCAGCAGGCCACAACACTTTTTATAAAGTAGAAAATGGCAAGCGACTTTATTATGATGTTGCAGGCAAAACCTATAAAAATTTACCCGGTGGCGATACATTTTTGGTAATGAAATATTTTACCAACCAAACCATTTGGAAAAATAGCAGCAGCAGGGTTTATCACCTGGGAGACGATGTATTGGGACTGGAATGGAACACAAAAATGAACAGCATTGGCGGAGAAGTTTTGGAAAGCATACAAAAAGGCATTTCACTTGCCGAAGAAAAATATAAAGGCCTTGTAATTGCCAATGAAAGCGCCAACTTTAGCGCAGGCGCCAATATAGGTATGATTTTTATGCTGGCCATTGAGCAGGATTACGATGAGATTGATATGGCAATACGCATGTTTCAAAATACCATGATGAGGGTACGCTACTCATCAATACCCGTGGTAATAGCGCCACATGGATTGGCATTGGGTGGAGGTTGTGAAATTTGCCTTCATGCCGATAAAGTAATACCAGCAGCAGAAACATATACCGGCCTTGTAGAAGTGGGCATTGGCGTAATACCCGGCGGTGGCGGCAGTAAAGAATTTGTGCTGCGTGCATCAAATGAAATGCAGCATGGCGAACCGGAAACCATACCCTTACAAAACAGGTTCCTCACCATTGCTACTGCAAAAGTGGGCACATCGGCAATGGAGGCTTTTGATTTAGGTATTTACAGAAAAGGAACCGATAATGTATGTATCAATATTGCCAGGAGAATTTCTGAATCCAAAAAAGCAGTAATAGAAATATTTGACAGCGGTTATACTATGCCGGTACAGCGCAATGATATTAAAGTGCTCGGCCGTTCTGCTCTTGGCGCCATGCATGCAGGCATTAATGGAATGTGGCGTGGAAATTATGCTACAGATCATGATGTAACCGTAGCCAAAAAACTGGCGTATGTAATGTGTGGCGGTGATTTGAGCGAACCAGCATTGGTGAGCGAGCAATACCTGCTTGACCTGGAAAGAGAAGCATTTTTAAGCCTCACTGGCGAAAAGAAAACTTTGGAACGCATACAATCTGTACTTAAAACAGGCAAGCCGCTTAGAAATTAATAAAATAAAGAGCCGGTAAATTACCGGCTTTTTTAAAGCTTCACCCTCTTCTAAAATAAAATCAACTATAAATTTTATTGCTCCTTTACATTGTTGCTGTGGTTTATGTCGGCCATTCGTTTTGAAGGGTCAATTTCAATTTTTGTAATTACGTTTAAACCTGTTTTAATAGTGATCTTATACTCAGGGTGTGTCCAACGCCATTCCTCATGTACAAAATATTTTTCTCCTGCATTTTCATTTTTTTTGGCGCCAAACATAAGGTTGAGAGGAATATTATGTATTTCTTTTGAACCATCCTTATAAGTAACCTCTAAATCAACAGGCATAGGCATTTCACCAATCCGTTGTAAAACAATAGTTGTTTTGCCTGAATCGCTGCTTACATCGCCTATACCGTAATCAATGGTTTTTGTGGTATTGATCCAGTATTCTTTATACCAATCCATTTGCAGGCCACTCACCTGCTGGGCAATAACCATAAAATCGTTTGCATTGGGATGCTTAAACCTCCATTGCTTATAATATTCCAATAGTATTTTATCCCTTACGGCTGCGCCAACAATATAACCAAGTTGTTCCAAAAACATTTCGCCTTTGGAGTAAGATGCAATACTGTAGGCAAAATTGCTGTTGTAATGATCGGCATGTGTAGTGAGCGGCTCTTCCAAACCAGACTGCACCAGGCGGTAATAACCATTATAAGCTCCTGTATGGTCTTCAGGCAGTGTATTCACCAATCTTTGGTAATTTTCGTTGCCTGGATATTTTGCCAGCGAATCCCTAAGCGGTTGCAAAGATGATTTCCCGGAATAAAATTTTGTAACCAGGTCTTCAGCATAACTGGTAAACCCTTCATCCATCCAGGGATACAAGCTTTCATTTGTACCCAGCATCATTTGGTACCAGCTATGCATCCATTCATGAAAAGCCGTACCTAATGATGAAGTATGGATTAATGTAGCCATTGGGTATTCCATTCCGCCATCGCCGCCATGTATAAAAGAATATTGCGGATATGGATATTGCCCAAAATGTTTTTCAATAAAGGGCAATACTTTTTCTGCAGCAACCATCACCTGCTGCCAGCCTTGTTCGTATACAGCATTATCCGGTTTATATTTATAAATTACATGTAACGTAACCCTGCTATTTACTTTTTTTGTAAGATGGTAATAAGCCGTATCAGCGGCCCACACAAAATCGTGTATATTTTTACCAACAAAATGCCAGTTTCTTTTTGCCGCAGAAATATTTTTCAATGCTGTTCCGGGTTTATCGTAACCCCAGCCAATTTCATCGGCGTTTACCAAAACGCCTGTTCCGCCAAGTTTATAATTTTTGTCAATACTAATTTTTACATCAAAATTGCCCCACACTCCATAAAATTCCCGGGCAACATAAGGCGTAGGATGCCAGCCTTCATAATCGTATTCGCATAGCTTGGGGTACCACTGGCTCATGCTGTATTGCACACCTGTAGAAGGGTTATCCCTTCCCGATCTCCTTATTTGCAAGGGAATCTGTGCTTCAAATTCCAAATCAATAATTACTTTGGATTTGGGCAATATTGCATTGTTTAAATTCACTTCCAAAATTGTTTCGTGGTATTTAAAGGGTTGTGCAACACCATTTACTTTAAGCGATTTTATTTTTTGGTAACCTATTTCATCATCCGTAAGTTTACTTATCCTGTCTTTTACACGGGTGTCCCAGTCGGGGCGGTTATTGAATAATTTTTTTCCCAATTCCCGACTTCGCACATCCATGCTGCTTCCTGGCTGAAAGGCATTAAAATAAAGGTGATAAAACAAACGGTTCAGTTTATCGGGTGAATTATTAAAATACTCGATGCGCTGCTTTCCTGTAAAGCGGTTGGTTTGTACATCCATATCAATATGCATGGTATAATTAGCACGCTGCTGCCATCTGCCCGGCTGGGCCAGCATTTGAATACATGCGGTAACGAATACTACAGTTAAAAAAAGTTTATTTGCTTTCATAATTTATTTACTCATCAATTTGTTATTAAATAATACGATTAGTTTAAAAAGGTCTTCAAATTCATTGAGCGGAAGTGCTTCGGCCCTATCGTAAATATCATGATAAGCGGTAACACCTCCAAGTGTATAAAAGAAAAAAGAGGGCACGCCTTTTTCTGTAAAAAAATAATGGTCGCTGTTGGCTGCTTTTCCCCTGGAATTAATTTTTACCAATAATTTATTTTCATCATTCACCTGGTTCATCCAGGCAAATTCTTTAGGAAATTCGGTGGCATTTACCACGGTTATACCATTGGTGCCCGTACCTGCCAAATCTGTATTTAATAAAAAACGAATGGAAGTTAAAGGCACCAAAGGGTTTTCTGTAAAATATTTTGAACCTATAAGGCCTGCTTCTTCACCTGCAAAAGCAATAAACGCCATGGAATAAGGCTGTGGGTTTTGGGCATAATACCGGGCCAGTTCCATCATTAGCGAAACGCCACTGGCATTATCATTGGCGCCGGGAAAATAAGTTGTTTTCCCCATTCCACCCAGGTGGTCGTAATGTGCAGTAACCACTAAAAAAGAATCAGGGTGCATTGTTCCTTTTACAAATGCGCAGATATTTGCGGCTGCAAATTTTTCAACAAAACTGTTTTCAATTTTAACAGAAAAGGAAACCGGCTTTTCCTTCATGGAATTTTTATTAAGCTGCACCATAGTATAGCCGGCCAGTTGCTTGCTTACACTCCAGGTGAGTTTATTTTCTACTTTAAAAATAATGCGATCATCGGGGTTTACAAATGTTATGCTATCGGCCAGTTGCAACTTGCCGGATGCTTTAATACCACGGCTTTCAGGCGACACTATAAAATCGGCACCGGCAACTAATTTTTTGCCGTTTACTTCAACTTCCATTGCTCCGGGAAACGTATTTACGGGGAAATTAAAATTTTGGAAAAATGATTTACCATATAAGGGCGAAAGGCCATAATCTTTGAATTTTGATGCAAGGAAATTAGCGGCTTTGTGAAGGCCATCATTGGTATAGCCACGCCCCCAAAAATGAGTGGAGGTAAGTGTATCCAGCATTTTTCTACCTATAAGCACATCTTGTGCCGATACTGAAAAACCAGGAACAATAAAAAGGAAGAAAAGTATTTTTTTCATCATCCACTTTATTTTGCCATACTGTAAAAAAAGTAAAAAAATGGCGGAATGGCTTACCATTTAATTATTTTAACAAACCTCAAGCATCATTTTTTTCCGGCTACCACAATTACAATTTCCCCTTTCACCTGCTTTGCCAAAAAATAATCATGCACTTCCTTCAGGCTGCCACGCTTGTTTTCTTCAAATTTTTTACTGAGTTCCCTGCTTACGCAACATTGTCTATCGTTCCCAAAATATTGTATAAAATCTTTTAAAGTTTTTACCAACCGCATAGGGCTTTCATAAAAAATCATCGTACGCTCCTCTTCGGCCATTTTTTTAAAAAAAGTTTGGCGGCCTTTTTTTAATGGCAAAAAACCTTCAAAGCAGAAGTGATGCATTGGGAGCCCGCTGTTTACCAGTGCAGGAACAAAAGCCGTAGCGCCAGGAAGGCACTCAACTTTTACCTGCTGATTAATACATTCTCTTACCAGTAAAAATGCTGGGTCGCTAATTCCCGGTGTGCCTGCATCGGTAATTAATGCCATGGTTTTCCCATTTTGCATTTGCGCTACTAAATGAGCCGTTACTTTATGTTCATTATGCTGGTGATAGGGTGATAAAGGTTTTTGAATGGCATAATGATTGAGCAAAACCAGTGAGGTTCTGGTATCTTCTGCAAGTATTACATCTACCGATTGTAATACTTCAAGTGCCCTAAATGTAAAATCGGCTAAATTACCAATTGGCGAAGGAATAATATACAGCATTACCGGTTGATTAAAGGCATTCAAAAAGATGAATCAGGTGCAATAATGATGCAACGCCATCACACATCATCTATTTCAATTTCAAAAGTTTCCATTACAGGGTTGGCCAGTAATTTTTTTGCAGCTTCTGCTGCTATACTTTTGGCTTCATTTTTTGAAGCTGCTTCTATTTGTAAATTAATATGTTTGCCAATTCTTACATCGGCAATAGTTGGGATATTAAGGTTTTTCAAACCATCTAAAACCGCTTTTCCCTGGGGATCGAGTAAATCTTTTAAAGGCATCACTTTTACCTGGGCCGTATATATCATATTCTACTTTTAAACAACAAAGATAAAAGAATATAAACGATAAAAATTAATGGCACTGCAAGCCATTTAAATAAAAGTATTGTTACAATTGATATTAAGAATAAAACAATTTTTGGCCAGTTATTTTTTATTGCAAAATCGGGAAACTTTAAAGCCATAATTCTAAGGTTGCTCACCATTAACCAACTTACCAGTACAACAACAGCATACAGCACCCATTTGTTCAGCAAAATAGAATTTATCGCTTCTGTACTGCTGTACCAGTAAATGAGTGGAAAAGAAGCAATGAGCAAGCCTACGGCAGGAATTGGCACTCCTTTAAAGCCGTATTGCTGCGCTTTATCAATATTAAACCTTGCAAGCCGGTATGCGCCTGCTGCCGCAATCAAAAACGCAGGCAGCAACCATAGAGTATTTACTTCAATGCCGTTTTCCTGCCGGGCAAAACCTGCCCTTAAAAACTGGTAAATTATCATGGATGGTGCCACACCAAAACTTACAACATCAGCAAGTGAATCGAGTTGCCTGCCCATTTCGGAACTTGCATTAAATAACCTTGCTACAAACCCATCAAAAAAATCAATAATTGCCGCAAGCCCTATTAATACTGAGCCCAAAACTATTTTTTCGGGCAACTCAGCATACTGGCCACCATCGGCACTGTATTGCAGGGCAATACCGTTTTGTAAAATAAATACAATGGCCAGGCAGCCAAAAACAAGGTTGAGTAAGGTAAAAATATTGGGTAATTGTTTCATAAAAGTTTATTAGCCTGCTGTTAATTTTAAACAGGTTGTAAGATAAGCACAGATAACGACATGATAAAAACGGTAACTATTGACCCACTAAAAATACAGCATTGAAAAATATTTGTTTCCCGTTTTCCCAAAACCGGCGAAAGAGTACATCATCTGTTAAATAAATAATATTACCCCGCCCCAAATCCTGTACGGCAAACAATACACCGTTATTAAGGTTTTTTGCCAGCTTAGCCCCTACAAAACCAGCCATTTGCTTTTCCGATTTAATTATGCCTGTATTCCACCCATCCTCTGCACCCAATGGCTGATAAAGCACATCGTCCATTTTTAATGTATAATAAAAATCGGGGTAACCAAACATTAACGGGTGCGTATTATCCAGCCAAACTTTAAAAATTGCTCCGGGTGTATTTTGGGAAATTGCATCTTTTTCGCTATTGGCATATTTTGAAAGTAAGGATACATTTTTTTCTTTAGCCTGGTCTTCATCACTTTCTTTTGGCTTTAGGCGGCTCCAGCTTTGTTTGCTCAGGTGTTTTACTGCCCTTTCCAGGGCTACAATTTTTCCACCGGAGCGCACCCATGCTTCTAACTGCTCCGCCATTTCTTTATTTTTTAAAAACTCGTAATTGCCATCTGCCAGTACCAGCACATCAACATTATTCCAGCTTAAACGGCCCATATCTTGTGCATTCACCAATGATACCGGGTAATTGAGCTCTTCTTCAAAATAACTCCATACTTCTCCCATGGCATTGGCATTTACGTTATCGCCAGATATCAATACCACTTTGGGCGGCTTTATGGAATGAACGCTGCTACTGCCAAAATCGGCCCCTTCATCTACCATACCGGAATTTACTTCGCTTAATTGCAAATTATTTGCATTTGCTATTTCTCTTACTTTTTCCCATAGCACATTACTCAAATTACGATTCCCGTTTTTTAAAATAATAACCGAGCCATTTGCAAATTTTTTATTGCCTGCTGTAAAAGCCTTTTCTGCAAAACGCAGGCGAATGCCATCTTTTAACATTTTTGCCACTGCTTTTATACTCCCGTTTCCCGACAAGGGAAATACATAACCGTAAGGATTTGATGATGCATTTTTTGTAACCATTTTCCCTTCGCCAGTAATAATATTAAAAACCTGGTTACTGGCAAAAGCGGTGAGCCCGTAAGCATAAGGCATAGCCCAGGCAGTAATATCGTAAGTGGCGGAATCACTTAGATGTGGATTGGGTTCAAACAAAGATTGTACTAATGCTGCTTTGGCTTGTACTGCACTAATTACCAAATCTTCTTTGGTAATGCTAAAATTTTCTTCTTTTAAAGAGTAATAATTCAATCCTTTTCCTATACCTGATGAGGTACCATATTGGATATTATTTTTATTGAGCAGTTCTTTTAAACTTAAAATCCTTTGTGCATCAGCTTCTTTATATTTTATTATATAGGTTTTATAAGTACCCATTTTCCCCGCCACAGCATCATCAAAATATTGCTTAAAATGCGTTAGCAGCGCTTTGCCATAGTTTGCCGATGTTTCAATAGTGGCAAGGCTTGCAACAAAATGGTGCTGTACCCTTTGCACAAAAGTAAGTGTATCGTTTTCGGAGGTAATTACACCCAGTCCACCGCTTATACCGCCTTGCTCATACGTCATACCAATTGATCCGTTGTACATAGGATAAGTATCGCCATAAGAAGGATAAAACAAATCAAAACGTTCCCGGGTAAAATAAAGCCAGTTATTTTGGTCGAAATATTTAGCATTATTTTTTCCTATAAAAAACTGGAACTCCCTTTGCCATTTAGTAATAATGTCGTGAAAAGGTTCTGCTGCCGGGGCAAAATAATACGGTGCGTTATAACCTTGCTCATGAAAATCTACATGCACCTGTGGCAGCCATTTGTTGTAAAGCGCCATTCTTTGCAGGCTTTCTACCTGTGTTTGCCAGGCCCAATCTCTGTTCAGGTCAAAGTTATAATGATTGCTCCTGCCTCTTGGCCAGGGTTCTATGTGTTCACGGCAAATAGGCTGTACGTTATAATTTTTTCCTGCAACGCTGTTGTACCAGTTTACGTAACGGTCTCTTCCATCGGGGTTTTCGCAGGGATCAATTACTACAATTGTATTTTGCAACCATGCTTTGGTTGCTGAATTTGAAGGCTCGGCCAATGCATACAAAGTAGCCATGGCAGCTTCAGTTGAAGTAGGTTCGTTACCATGAACGTTATAACTCAACCAAATAATTGCAGGGGTATTTGTGCTGCCAGCGCCGGCAGTAACAGACTGCCTTGCCAGTTGCAAATTATTATCCCTTATTTTTTCCAGTTGACCAATATTGGCTTCTGTACCTACAAATGCAGCAAGCAAGGGCCGGTGTTCGTAGGTTTCGCCATATTGCTGCAATTGTACCATTTTGGAATTTTGGGCTACATGCTCACAATACGCTACTACTTTGTAATGCGGCGTAAACCTGGAACCTAACCGGTACCCCAAAAAAGCATCAGGAGATTGCAATTGTGCCGATGCGTTAATTGTAAAAGCAAAAAACAGGAGTGTAAAAAATAAGTTTTTCAAATCAAAAAATATTTATGGTATAAATAAAAAGGCAAAAGCATTAAGGTAAATGCTTTTGCCAGGTGAGTCAATTCCCATTAAAATCAGTACCCATCATTTTGCTGCAAAATATTTGCGCCTACCGCATTTATTTCTCTCAATGGAATGGGCAATACCAGTTCATTGGCATCATAGTCAAACCCTTCTATAGATTGCTTTAGACGCTTGATGTCATTGATTCGCTGGCCTTCATGCGCCAGCTCCAAATGCCGTTCAAATAAAATTTCATCTAATGTAACCGTACCCACTGTGCCCAAACCTGCCCTGTTGCGAATGGCATTAAAATCATCAACAGGTGAGGCGCCAACAACAGTACTTAATATTTCATTACATTCTGCACGGGTTAATATCATTTCTGCAAGGCGTACCTGGGAAAGGAAGCGGTATTGATAACGATATTTTCCGCTGTAATAAATATCATCTACATCCCAAAACAAAGCCAGGCGCTGATCTGCAGGGTCATATAAATCCAAATGCTCCTGGTTTACTTCCACATCGCCATCACGGGCACCGTAATCGCTGGTTGACCAAAAAAGCCACATATCATTTGTACCGTCCTGGGCTGTAACGGGCAATACAAAAATATCTTCAGATGATGGGTCGGCATTATTAAAAGCTCCAACATAAGTAGTAGTTAAGGAAGCCCCGGAATTTTCAATTACTTCATTGGCTTCATCTCTTGCTTTTGCATAATCCCCCATTTGAAGATAAACACGGGAAAGTATTGCTGCTGCTGCATACTTGCTGGCAAATACGCCAATTTCATCATTAAGCAATGGCTTGGCTGTTGTTAAGTCGGCAAGTATTTGTGCATAAGTGTCCTGCACACTGCTGCGTGGCACAAGGTTGGCAGAAGTTACCTGGCCATTTACCGTGGGTGAGGTTACAAGTTGCAAACCAAGGTTTGTTGTTAAATTGCCTGCACTGTAAGGTTTTGCATAAAGTTCTGCAAGGCCAAAATACATTAAGCCTCTTAAAAATAAGGCTTCTCCATGTACTCTGTCTCTGTCATCTTCATTTACCTTACTTATATTGGCAATAATATTATTGCAAATATTTATTACCCGGTAACTAAGAGACCATGTGTTGGCAACAAATAAATTATTGGTAAGAATAGATTTATTATAAATTTCCCTTGGTTCATTATAAGTTCCTACCCAGGTAATTTCATCTCCAGCGCCAAGCAATTCCGAATACAGCATAAGGTCGCCACCTAAAACATAGCCATCGCTGGCCACATCATAAGCGCCGTTTAGCGCTGCCAAAATATTAGCATTATTATCAAATACTAACTCCTGAGGTACACTTTGCGTAGGATTGATATCTAATTTTTTATTACAGGCAGTAACCAATAAAACAACTGCAGCTAAAAATATAATTTGCTTTTTCATATTTTAATGTTGTGTGGTATGAATTTTTTAATTTAAAAGCCAATATTAAGGCCGATAGAAATATTTTTTATCTGCGGAGCAGAGTAAAAATCAGAGCCCTGGTTTACGTTATCGGCCCGGTAATCGGTATTTACTTCAGGATCCCAACCGGGATAATCGGTAAAGGTGAGCAAATTTACGCCTGTGAAATAAATACGTAAACTGCTTAACCTGATTTTATCAGCCAATACTTTTGGCAAAGTATACCCCAGGGTAAGGCTTTTGAGCCGCACATAAGTACCATCATAAATATACCTGCTTGATGCGGCAATACCATTATCATAACCCAGCCTAAACTGTGGCACGTTGGTTATATCACCGGGTTTTTGCCACCTGGCCAGTTGGTCAAGTGTTTGGTTATCGAACCAGGCAAAACTGGAGCTCATAAATCCACCTGCACCGTTTTGGATATCATTACCAAAAACGCCCTGGAACAAAAATGAAAAATCAAAGTCTTTATATTTTAAGGTATTGCTTAAGCCCACAATCATTTTGGGATTGGGATTACCTACAATAAAATTACCGGCTTCGTTATAGTCATTGGTGGTGGTTTTTCCATCGGCTTTATAATACAGTGCATCGCCATTTGCAGGGTCGGCGCCTGCAAATTTTGGTCCGTAAAAAACACCAATGGATTGGCCAACGATTAAGGAATTAAGGTACCGGCCATCGTTACCTGCAAGTAAAGTTTGTATGCCATCCAGCTTGGTTACTTTATTTTTATTTCTGGATAAATTAAAACTGGACGACCATTTGAAATGTTTCGTTACAATATTATCTGAATTTAAAACCAGTTCAATACCCTTATTGCTTATACCTCCAATGTTTACAGTTTTGCTGGTATAACCTGTATTTCCCGGAACGGGAACCTGGTAAATAAGGTCGTTGGTTTGCCTGTTGTAATAATCTATTTCACCACTAATGCGGTTGTTTAAAATACCAAAATCAAGACCTATATCTACCTGGTTTGATTTTTCCCATTTAAGATCTGGATTTGCAAGTTGCGTAGAAACTAGGCCACCTGAACCGTTATAAGCGCCGCCGCCCCATAATCCTAAATGTGCAAAATTGCCAAAGCCAGCGGCATTACCGGTTAAACCCCAGCTTGCCCTTAATTTAAGAAAGCTAATGAAGCTTGCACTTTGCAAAAAGTTTTCTTCACTTAAAACCCAGCCAGCAGATAATGCAGGGAAGAACCCATAGCGGCTATTGGAACCAAATACAGATGAGCCATCTATTCTTGTACTCACTGAAAAAAGATACCTGTCCATCAGCTTATAATTTACACGGGCAAAATATGAAAGAAAGGAAGAGTTGGAACTTGATGATGTTCCGCCTTTAATTAAACCTGCACTGGCCAGCTTTTGTAAAGATTCTACCGGAAATTGCTCACCTATTACATTAGCAAGTTCGGTAGAATATTTTTGGTAAGATGTACCCAGTACAGCATCCACATCATGTATTCCTTTATATGTTTTTATATAACTAAAATAATTATTTACGTTATAATCAATAGAACGGAACCAGCTGCTTTGGCCATAACCATTGGTGCCATTTCCGTAAGTGGTATTGAAACCATAAAACTCATCATCGTTTTGGTTTTGCAAATCAATACCAAATTCAGACCTGAATGACAGTGCTTTTGTAAAATTATATTGCCCAAAAATATTGCCGATATTACGGTAGATAAGCGCTTTATAATGGCCTTCCTTATAATCAACATAAGGGTTGCTGTATGTAGTAGTGGGAGAATTATATAAATTACCATCAAGGTCTCTTACGGGAGTTACCGGCGATAAAGCCACCATTTGCAAAGGCGTTGCAAACTCGTTATCCACCGGCACACGGTTCATATTGGTTTGAGATAAACTGAGGTTAAAGCCCAGCTTAAATTTATCGGAAACAGCTTGTTCCAGGTTGATTCTGCCTGAATATCTTTTTAAACCATTGCCCACTAAAATACCATCTTGAGACATGTGTGCAAGGCTGATGTAAAATTTGGTTTTATCTGAACCGCCAGATGCAGAAACATCAATAGCCGAAGATTTGGCATCGTCATCAAAGGCCAATTTTTCCCAGTTGGTATTGGTTTCCACTTTTTTCCAATCGCTCCAGCCGGAGTAACGGGTCAACCTTCTTTCGGCAAACTCCAGCCATGAGCCAGGATAATCGGCAGGGTCCAAAGGATTGATGCCATCAATAACATCGCTGTTAATAGCAGCTTCCCTCAATAAATCTATATATTGCTGTGCATCTAAAAAACCACGCAAATGCGTAGGCTTGTTCATACCATACTGCATATTTACCTGGAAGCTCACCTTAGAAGCTTTACCTTTTTTGGTTGTAATAAGTACCACTCCATTTGCAGCTCTTGAACCATAAATAGCCGCAGCAGAGGCATCTTTTAAAATATCAAAAGATTCTATATCGTTAAAATTAATATCTGCAAGCGGGTTGCCGGAGTAAGAATTTGTACTGATAGGCACACCATCAATAACATACAAAGGACTATTGGATGCAGAAATAGACGAAGAACCCCTGATAAGTACTTTAATGCCTTCTCCAAGTTTTCCACTATTGCCTTCTACAAAAACACCGGCTGCCCTGCCCTGCAAAGCCTGGTCGAGGTTGGCTACCGGCATGTTTTGTACTTCGGAACCTTTTACTTTGGCAATATTGCCGGTTAAATCTTTTTTAATTTTTGTGCCGTAACCCACCACCACAATTTCATCGAGGTTGGCTGCGTCTGCTGGTTGTAGCCTGATGTTCATAGACGTACCGGCAGCAGCTTCCTGCGTTTTATAACCCACAGCAGAAAATACCAGCGTGGCATTATTTTTTGAAACTGGTAAAATAAAGGAGCCATCACTTTCTGTTGCAGTGCCCGAATTGGTAGCTTTTACCACAACCGTTGCATTGGGAACCGGGTTACCGTTTTTGGCATCTGTAACTTTTCCCCTTGCAGTTAATTGCGCCTGTGCCGTTGAAGGCAGAAGAAACAGCGCAAACCCAAGGTAGAGTAGAATGGATTTTCTCATAATAAATAGATTAAGTTGTTAGTTTCCCAAATTTATTTTTTTTTGACAGAATTATTACAAAAGAAAAAAGAAATCTTTATTTAATTTTCAACAGCATTTGCACATTTTAAGGCTACAAAAAAATGGGCTTCTAAATATATCTACTCTTAAGCATTAAAAAAATAAAACCTTGCAATTAAAAATGGTTTTAGCTCAAGTATTTTTTCCCAGAGGTACTTATATAGAAGGCAATAAAAAACATAATTTGTTGCATGAAAAAACTTGAATAATCGGAAGAATATTTTCAATATTTCTAAGTCGAGAAAAATATGATTAAAATCATATATAGCAATGACGATGCATATTAAACTCGAACAACTATCCCAATATCTTGCGCTAAAATTAATAAAAATGAGAAAGTTAACATTCAGTTCTATTCTTTTTGCCGGTATTGTACTTTTGGGCTGTAACTCTAATAAGGAAAGCGCTTCTGCGGAAGCCTCTGCACCTGCTTCCGAAACCCAGGTAGGCCAATCTGGCGTAAAAGATGATGTTTCAAATCCAAACATTGTACAGGTTGCAGTTGCCAGTAAAGACCATAGTACCCTGGTTGCAGCAGTTAAAGCAGCAAGCCTGGTTGATGCTTTGAGCAATGCAGGGCCGTTTACTGTATTTGCTCCTACCAATGCCGCTTTTCAAAAATTACCTGCAGGCACAGTTGATGGACTGATGAAGCCCGAAAAGAAAGCTGATTTAGAAAATATATTAGGCTACCATACTTATGTAGGTGTATTAAATGATGTATTGCTACAGGATGGAGCAGAATTTGATATGGTATATGGCGGTAAAGTAAAAATTACAAAACAAGGCAATAAAATATTGGTAAACGGAAGCCCTATTGCCGGAACAGTTAAGGCATCAAATGGCATCATTCATGTAATAGATGATGTGTTGTTGCCAAAATAATATTTGAACAGGTTAGTTGATTTTTGTTTTTGAAAAACTGAAGAAAGAACCCCTCCATTATTTTGGATTGGGTTCTTTTTTTTAGGAAAAAAATTTCTGTCTTTCTTTGCCCAATGCTTTAAAACAACCCTTACGATTAGATAAAGGAATAGAAAGAAAAATACGTAAAAATGACAAATAAGTCAAAACTGATTTTAATAAAAATAATTCATACCGCCGTATGGATATTCTTTAACGTAGTTATTTTTTATATGCTCTATGCAGTTACAGCCAATAAAATAGATTTTCTCCTGTGGATTTGCTACACATTAATTGCTATTGAAGGAATTGTTTTGCTGATTTTTAAACTATTTTGCCCACTAACTATTTGGGCAAGGAAGTACTCTGCATCCACAAAAGAAAATTTTGATATTTATTTGCCAAATTGGCTTGCCAAAAACAATAAACTCATCTACACTATAATTGTAGCCGGCATAAGCATCATTACCATTTACAGGCTTTTACAATAATACTTTCAGCAAATTTTATTTTTTCATCAAAGCTTCTATTTCCTCCACCGATATTGGTATATTTTTCATTAAATCTTTATTGCCGCTTTTTGTAACCCAAAAATTATTTTCAATGCGTATGCCCATTTGTTCTTCTTCGATATAAATGCCGGGCTCTATGGTAAAAACCATTCCTGCTTTAATGGGTTCGGTTCTTGAGCCAAGGTCGTGCACATCAATACCCAGGTGGTGAGAAATACCATGATATAAATATTTTCTGTAGGCCCTGTTTTCCGAATCTTCATTTTTTATATCGGATTTCTTAAGCAACCCTATTTTTTGAAATACCACCGTTGCTTCATCTCCAATTTTTTCTGTATAATCAACAATGCTAATGCCCGGTTTTAAAATACTTGCTGCGTAGTGGTGCAGGTGAAGGCAGGCATTATACACTGTTTTTTGCCTACGGGAAAATTTACCACTCACTGGTACTGTCCTGGTTAAATCGGCACAGTAATTACCATATTCTGCACCAAAATCCATGAGTATCAATTCCCCATCTTTACACTCCCTGCTGTTTTCAACATAATGCAAAACTCTTGCCCTGTCTCCACTGGCAATTATTGAGCTATATGCCGGGCCTGTTGCCCTTTGAGATAAAAAGGAATGATAAATTTCTGCTTCAATTTCGTATTCCATTATTCCTGGCTTAATTTTTTGGAGCAAACGGCGAAAGGTTTCATTGGTAATATCCATTGCTTTTTGCATTATTTCTACTTCGAGCGCTGTTTTAATGCCGCGTAAATCTTTTAATATCCTGGCGCTGCGTTTATAATTATGCAATGGATACCTGCGCCTCATTTCACGGGCAAAGCGGTAATCCCTTACTGGCACAAGGTTTGCCTTACGGTCGTTTTCATTACTATTTAAATATATAGTATCTGCTAAATGTATCCAGGGTTGCAGTAAACCATCCACCACATCGAGCCATACTATAGTTTGTATGCCCGAAATTGCCTGGGCTTCATTAACACGCAACCTATGGCCATCCCATTTTTCTTTAAGCTCATTGGGCCTCAGCAGCACCAGCACTTCTCTGTACTTAGGGTCAGGGTTATCGGGAAATAAAATTACCATGCTTTCCTCCTGCTCAATACCCGAAAGCCAAATGATATCTGAGTTTTGCTTGAACCGGTGTTGTCCATCTCCGTTGCTGGGCAATTCATCGTTGCTGTTAAAAATAGCAATGGCGTTTTTCTCCATTTTAGCAATAAACCTTTTCCTGTTTTGAACAAATATGTCGGGATTGAGCGGTAAATATTTCATAATAGTTTTTTAAGTATTGCAATTTAACCATTATGATTTATGCTTGTAAAGAAAAATTTTTGCAAATAGTTCAACTGTAAAAATTTAATCTTGTTAAAATGGCATAAATGAAACAAGTAAATATTTATTAGAAAACATCAAAAAATAATTTGTTGCTGAAGTTAATTGAAGATGAATATACAGTATAAACCGCCTGATGCTTTTTTAAGAATCGAAACCAACCAAATTGAATGAAAAATTATATACTATTTCAGCATTAAATATTTTGTAAAAATTTTGCCGTTTTGTTAAAGTAAATAGTAAATTACTTAAACGTATTTTTATAATAAATTAATATATTTAGAAATCATCAAACAAAATTAGACTTCAGGTAAATGTTGTTTAAGTTGTAGCTTTTACGCATTGGGTTTTTTTTGACGAGACTTAGCATTACATTTGTTATCTAAACAAAAAATGCTTGCTATGTCAGTATCTATCATGCCAGGTACGCCATTAGGTGCCCTGGGTGAAATGGGTTTGCAAACCTGCAAAGCCGTTCATTACCAACTTTCCCCTGCCGAATTAACTGAGCAAAGTTTAAAAAGAGGTGATGGTATATTAAATAATACCGGTGCACTAATTATCAAAACCGGAAAATTTACCGGCCGCAGCCCAAAAGATAAGTTTATTGTTAAAGATGAAGTTACTGCCAGTGAAGTAAACTGGAATGACTTTAACCTGCCTATTGAAGAAAAATATTTTTTTCAGCTTAAAGAAAAAATGATGCAGTATCTGGCAGATAAGGAAATATGGGTGAGGGATTGCTATGCCTGCGCCGATGAAAAATACCGCCTAAGCCTTAGAGTAATAAATGAGAACCCTGCCAATAACCTTTTTTGCTATAACATGTTTATCAGGCCTACCGAAGCACAACTGGAAAATTTTACACCGCAGTGGCATATTATTCAAGCACCGGGGTTTAAAGCAGATGCTGCCGTAGATGGAACCCGCCAGGATAATTTTGCCATAATGAGTTTTAAACATAAAACTATTTTAATTGCAGGTACTGGTTATACCGGGGAAATGAAAAAGGGTATTTTTTCCATGCTGAATTTTATTTTACCGGTAAGAGCAAATGTTTTAAGTATGCATTGCAGTGCCAACATGGGCAAAAACGGAGATACCGCTGTATTTTTTGGATTGAGCGGAACAGGCAAAACTACTTTAAGCGCTGACCCGAACCGCATGTTAATAGGCGATGATGAACATGGATGGACAGATACCGGCGTATTTAATTTTGAAGGTGGGTGCTATGCAAAAACCATTGACCTGAGTGAAGACAAAGAGCCGGAAATTTACCGTGCAATAAGGCCAGGCGCTTTGGTTGAAAACACCACATTTATTGAAGGAACCAATATTATTGATTTTGCCAGCAAAGCCATTACTGAAAATACAAGGGTAAGCTATCCGCTCACTTTTATAAGCAATGCTTTGGAACCATCAATAGGCAACATCCCAAAAAATATTTTCTTTCTCACCTGCGATGCTTATGGCATATTACCACCGATAAGCAAACTTACACCCGGCCAGGCCATGTACCAGTTTATAAGTGGATACACCGCTAAAGTTGCCGGCACCGAAGCAGGTGTTACCGAGCCCAAAGCCACATTTAGCGCATGTTTTGGGGCGCCCTTCCTACCCCTGCACCCGGGCAAATATGCTGCAATGCTTGGTGAAAGAATGAAAAAACACAATGTAAATATCTGGCTGATAAATACCGGCTGGAGCGGCGGGCCTTATGGCGTTGGTCAGCGCATGAAACTTTCCTACACCAGGGCAATTATTTCGGCTGCGCTGGAAGATAAATTAAGCAATGCCGAATTTGAAGCAGACCCTGTTTTTGGTATTTTAATTCCTAAAGAATGCCCAGGCGTACCTGCTGAAATTTTAAAACCGAGAAATACCTGGGCAGATAAAAACCAATACGACAGCAAGGCAAAAGAACTGGCAGCAGGATTTGTGAAAAATTTTGAGAAATATGCAAGCGGTGTTTCTGCAGAAATTTTAGAAGCGGCTCCCAAACATTAATCAATAACAAAAATTAGATACAGGCTGCTGAAAAGCAGCCTTTTCTTTTTGAGCCGTTATCACATTAAATAAAATTTACAAAATTTATTACATTGATAGCTTACCGTTTTTTACAGCAATAATTTGTGCAGCAATACTTATGGCAATTTCTTTTGGAGTGTGGCTATGAATGGAGATGCCTGCAGGTGCAAAAAAATTATCCTGCATTTTAATATCAAGCTTTTCATTTTCATACTCACTTTTCATTTGACTTATTTTATTTGCGCTGCCCAATACGCCAAAATATTCAAATTGTCTTTGTGCAAGCGCTCTTATTACCTTATCGTCTGTACGGTACCCAAATGTCATTACCACCACATAATTACCTGGTACTTGAGGAATATGCCCGGAAATTTCTTCATAACTTTTTAGCATTACCATTTTATGGGCAAAAGAATTTTGTTCCATGGTGTTCAGCATTTCTCTATCGTCGTACACTGTAATAAAAAAATCAGTACCCTGTAAGAGTTGGCTCAATGCAAGTGCACAATGACCGCCACCAATAATATGTAAATAATATTTACAGCCGGTTTTTTCAATGTAAGAAAAATCATTGTTGGTTTGGCTAAAATAAAAATCGCTTACAGGCGCTACATCTAAAAATTGAATGCCTGTATTCCTTATTTTCAAAGACCCGTTTTTATATAAAGCATCAGCATGTAAAAGGTGTTCAATTGTTTCAATCTCTTCATTTTTAATTGGGTAAAAAAGTAAGGTTTGTTCCCCTGAACAAATCATCCCACTCTTGTTATTACCCGCATCTTTATGGTGTACCTGCTTTTGAAGGCTTATCTTTTCAATGCCGGATTTCATTTCCTCTTTGGCCATTTCTACAAACTTATGTTCCATAATTCCTCCACCTATGCTCCCACACATTTTGCCGGTAGAAGAAACCGCCATTTTAAATCCCTGCCTCCCCGGAGAACTCCCAACACTATTTACTACGTACAGCAATATTACTTTGCTGCCCTTCTTTTTTTCTTCTATTATAAATTGCCAGGTATTCATTTCATTTTCCGGCTTTCCAGAATCTTTTTAAAAGAACGGCTGCGGATTTCGTTGAGTGTAAGGCCTGTTGCCAGTACTTCATCTTCGGTAATGGCGCCGCTGTTTAATGCTCTTAAAAAATAATTGAGCAAACCCTGTCCTGTTGCAGCATCGTCAAATACATCGCCTATAAGCGTGGCACGTGCTGCTTTTTCTACAAATGTTTTTAAGCGCTCTACGGCATCATCATAGCTTTCCATAAAAAAAGCAAAAACGGCAGTATAGCGCATGGGAAACTGCGCCGGGTTTAAATCCCAGCCCTGGTAATAGCCATTCCATAATGAATGACGGATATGGTCGTAACCTTTTTTCCATGCCCGGTGAACTACCTCTTCGTTTTCTTTCATTTGTGCTTTAGTAAGGTTATCTCCACGGTGCGGACCAATAGGCATTGTATTGGTTGCGCCATCGCTTAGCCAAATACCTGTATGCGCCAATGCCACTTTTGTCATGTGGTGGGCAAAGTCGCAAACGGGATGGTCCATTTCCTGGTAGCGGGCAGTAATACTACATGAGGCCGTATAGTCGTAAGTGCCAAAATGCATGGCAATACACCTACCTTTTGATGCAAGAATAAATCTTCTTAATGGATTTTGCCCATTGCTGTCCATAATTGATTGAGTAGTTTCTACCATCATTTCCATTTTTAAAATCCCTTTGGGCAGCTTTAGTTGTTTTTCCAGCACATCCATAAATAAGGCCAATGCTTCCGGTTGCTCAGGAATGGTAACCTTGGGTAGCATCACCACAAAATTTTGCGGCAGCTTACCCTTACTCTCTTTTACTAATGTGCTTATAAATAAATCCAGGGTACGCAATCCTCTTTCTTTCATTTCCTCAGTAAATGGTTTAATGCGTATGCCAATGAATGGTGGCAAGGTTTTCTTTTTAATACCGTTTGCTACTTCTTTTGCAGCCTGCATGGCTGTTGCATCTTCTTCTTCGTTACTTCGGTTACCAAATCCATCTTCAAAATCAATTCTAAAATCTTCTATTGCTTCCGTTTGTAATTTTTTAATTACTTTATAGTACACTTCGTAAGATAAATATGCAGGATGATGGCGTTTTTCGGATTTAGGGAGTTGCTCATAAGTTTTTTTAATAAAATGAGGTGATGCCGATTTAGAAATATCAGTTGAACCCCGGAGTCTGAAAATTCTTCCAAAGGTTAAAAAATCGGGGGCGTAAGTTTTAAAATTCTCCAAAGCCCTTTCTGCCAATATTTTTGCCGAATCATGTTTAAATAAATTAGCGCCGCCATACAATGTATGCACAGGCTGGCGCAGCGGCAAATCTCCAGAATAAATTTTTTGAAATGCCGTATTGGCTTTTTTTAATTTTCCAAAAATTGCCGTTTTCTTGGCGCTGTTAATTGATGTAGCCATAATAAATTTTAAAGGTTATTAACTTCCCCTGTAAGTAGTAAAGCCAAATGGGCTTATGAGCAAAGGAATATGGTAATGAGTTTGGCCGGCAATGGTAAACTGTATTTCCACAACCGGGTAAAAGCAATTGGTTTGTTTTTGAGCAAAGTAAGCCCCGGTATCAAAAAGCATTTTAAAATTGCCATTTAGGTAATGTAAAGCCGGAAGCATATCTGCAATTCTTCCATCTTCATTTGTTATACCCTGTGCAATGGTTTGCCAGTATCCCGGCTCCAATTTTTGCAACCTTATGCCCATGTTTTTCCCGGGCTGACCAATACTAGTGTCCAAAACATGTGTGGTGAGCTGGCTTATAGGAATAGCACCCCAGTTGGCTTTACTTAAATTCTTCTTCAAACGCAGAATCGTAATTTTCTGCTGCTCGTTCATGGCAATATGCAATTCTTCTATTTTACTGTTTTGTAAACGCTGATGCAGTAACTGTAACATTTCACTGGCAGGTTTGCCTGTTGCACATACTATAAATATAAACCCGTTTTTCTTTTCGTAGGCTTCGTTAGCATTTGCTAGTTCATCTATCGTTTTTTGCGTTGCCGATTGCACGCCGGATTGTTCTGCGGCTGCAAATTTTTCACCGGGTTTTGCCTGGTTACCTATTTTAGGATGATGCGAAAAAGCTTCAAGCCAATCCTGCTCATTACAAAGGCTATACCATGCATGATTTGCTGTTTTTATCAATTCAGCTTCTTCTTTAAAAGGCATTGCTTTCAACAGAGCATCAACCCATTTTTCAGCTCCGCAACATTCTTTAAACATTAACTTTGCATCTGCCCTACTTAAGTTGTTACATTCATTCAGCGTCATAACTAAAATATTATCGGTTATTTTAACAAAGCACCCTGGGATATCCAGCACCGGATGAGTTCCCTTTCTTCTTCCGTCATATTGGTTTTATTGTTTTGCGGCATACTTTTGGTAAGTACTACCCTTTGCAATATTTTGTCTTTATATTTTGCAATACTTTCAGGCGTATCATACATCACGCCATTGGGGGCAGTGGTGTACACCTCGTCTGTTGGCTTTGAAGAATGGCATTGTATGCACCGCTGCTGAATAATATTATTAACCTCTGCAATACTCACTTCATTTTTACATTCGCCGGGTTTTGCTGGCGCAGAAATATATGCAGCAGACAATAAGATTAAAATAGAAACAGGCATTACCCAAACGGAATATTGCCCTTTCTCCCTAAGGTTCAAAAAATGTTTCACTCCTACAACACCCAAAGTTATGAGCATTAAAATCAACCAGGGTTGTTTATACCCAAATGTAGATGGAAAATGATTGCTGATCATAACAAACAAAACAGGAAGTGTAAAATAGTTGTTATGTAAAGAACGTAAACCGGCATTTTTCCCCAATTGTGCATTGAGCGGCAACCCCAGTTTAGCGGCCTTTACCATTGCTTTTTGGGAGGGGATAATTACAAAAAAAACATTGGCAGCCATAATGGTACCCAGCATGGCGCCAAAATGGATATAAGCAGCCCTTGCGGCAAAAACCTTACTGTAAAAAACAGCAAAAGCAGTGCATATAATTAAGCCGGTTATTAAAAATAAAAATTTATTTTTTACCAGTGGCGATTTACACAATAAATCATAAATTAACCATGCAATAGCTAAAGATAAAACGCCAATTGTAATGGCCTGCATAGAAGAAATATCCAGGATATTTTTATCTACAAGTTGTGCCGAAGCATTAAAATAATACACTACAAATAAAAGGCAGAAACCTGTTACCCAGGTAAAATAAGCTTCATACTTAAACCAGTGCAATGCCTTGGGTATTTGCTTAGGCGCCACTTTATATTTCTCTAAGTAGTAAAACCCGCCGCCATGTATTGCCCAAAGGTTGCCGGCTAGTTCGTCCCTTACGCCCTCAGTTCGGTTTAAAGCATTTTCCAAAAAAACAAAATAAAATGAAGCGCCAATCCATGCAATACCAAATGTAATGTGCATCAACCTTATTACAATATTCAGCCACTCCATTACATGCCCTGCCCAAATGGTATCTTTAAGCCAAATATATACAGCGGCCACCATCGCCACACTTATTAAAATAATACTGGTATAAACGTAGTTTTTCGTTTGCCCAAACTGGCCACCAAGTTTTTCATTTGACTGTATAGCATGGTCAGATGGGAGGTAATAGGAAATTACAACCAGCACTGTAAGGATCGCCGTTAAAATAAAAATTAATATTACCGGTAACATTTAATATGCTTGTTTTTTACCCCACAACCTTAGCCTGCTTACGCCGCCATCGGGAAAAATATTGAGGCGAACGTGTGTACAAACTGGATTTTGGGCAATTTCTTTTTCAAAAGTATGTTCTGCATCGGCTTCTAATTTTTGCGAAGGCAAAATAGTAACCCAATTTACTTTATCTTCCAATACATCTTTATCATTATGGCAATTACAGGCTTCTAAAGTGCAGCAATCGGGATAGTTGCCTTTAAAATGTGCCGTATCCACAACAATTTTATCTATAACCCCGGGTATGCCCAGTTTAATAATTACCCAATCTTTATTATTGGCAGTACGGTTTCTTTTGGTTTCCCAACCATCGCCCATATTAATGCCTTTGCCCGGCAATAAAAGGTTTTCCATAGAACTAAAAAACATATCGTTGCAAGCTAATGGGCTGGCGCCCCACAAAACAGAAGCCAGGTCTATTTCTTCATTTTCAGCTACTTTGCTCCAGTCTATAAACACATTTCCATAAACCCTGAATCTTGCCACTCCTCCATCGGGATAAATGTGCAACCGCAGATGCGTAAAAATATTTTCATTTACCACTTCAAAATAATTATGGCTGCCTGCATCCAAAGAATTTTTGGAAACTACTTCCACCCAGGGTAGTTCATCCCAATTTTCCACTTCGGTTTTGTTATCAATATTTACAGCTTCCACAGAAGCAAACGGAGGATGGTTGCCCAGGAAAAAATTTGTATCTATATCCAAACCTTTTATAATGCCCTGGGTTGCCAGTTGAATTACTACCCAATCATGGCCGGCAATCCTTTTGCGCTTGCTTTCCCAGCCATCCATCCATTTACCCCTGTCGGTAAATTTTTCGGCAATAAAAACCCCACGGCCGGGTTTTATAAGATTTTCTTTTTCGGCAAAAAAATCATCGGTGCAATACAGGGTTTTACCGCCAAGTTTTTCGGCGGCCAGGTCGGTGAGTTTCGTAAATAGTGGCTCATCTTTAAAAACTTCTTTTACTTTTTCGTTAACCATGTTCCGGTATTTTTATTTATAATATTATTCTCATAAAACACTACAATTCCATTAACCATTGTTGCAATAACTTTTCCATAAAGCAACCTATCCAGGTATGGCGTAAGTTTATGCTTATGCAATATATTTTCTGTTTCTACTTTAAAGCTTTCTTCAGGTTGCCAAATTACAATATCCGCATCCATGCCTGCTGCCAACTTGCCTTTTTTTTCCAAACCAAGGAATGAGGCCGGATTTGCAGTAAGCAATGGAATAATTTTTTCCAGGGGCAACGTATCGGCAAGTGCTGTAAAAGTTGCACTTAACAAAAACTGCAGGCCGGCAATGCCACCCCAGGCTTTTTCAAAACTACCCGATTTTATTTCCTTAAGGTATGGCGGTGCTGGTGAATGATCGGAAGCAATAAAATCAAGGATACCTTTTTTTAAAGCAATTTTGAGCAGCCCATTATTATCTTTTGATCTAATAGGAGGCGCACATTTATACATTGTTTCGCCATCTTTAATTTCACCTGCTGAAAAATAAATATACTGCGGGCAGGTTTCTGCCGTTAATGGTAAATGAGTTGCTTTTGCATTTTCAATAATACCCAGCGATTGTGCAGAGGAAACATGAACGATATGAGTTTTGCAATAGTGCCTGGTACACAATTCAATCATTAATTTGATGGCTTTTATTTCCCATTCATCAGGCCTGCTATTAAGATAAGCATTATACTCAGAGGGATGGTTTTTTAATCCTGCTTTATGTTGATCGTCCGATAATTCGCAATGTACCAAAAGAGGTATGCCATATTTTTTCAGCACCGGCATTACAGCATCCAATTCTTGCCTTTCAACATTAGGAAACTCATCAATACCACTATGGGTTAAAAAGGCCTTTATTCCCAATACTCCATTTTTACAAAGCCCATCAATTTCATTTTCATTTCCGGGAACTACACCGCCATAAAAACCAATATTTACATTTAGATTACCGGCAGCAGCATTTTTTTTTGTATTCAGCGCTTCTACGGTTGTTGTAACCGGGCTTGAATTAAGCGGCATATCTACTATGCTGGTTATACCACCGGCAGCTGCGGCCAAGGTTGCCGTTTCAAAGCCCTCCCACTCTGTTCTGCCGGGTTCATTTATATGTACATGGGCATCTATGCAGCCAGGCATTATTACCGCATTACCAAAATCTATTGCATCATCATCTTTTACAAACCGGATACCCACAATTTTATTTTGTTCAATGGAAATTGTTGCAGGTACAAATTGATTATTTATCCAACAACGGCGGCTATATATTTTATTCCAATGTTGCATTAAAAATCAGTGCATGTAAATTTAAATTTATTGATACAAACCCAGCAAAACTTTTTCGGGTGTAATAGGCGCCAAAAAACCAATTGAACTTTTGGGATTAAAAGATTTTACGGCATTGCGAATGGCAAAAAAAGCCCCTATTCCATACATCAAAGGTGGTTCTCCTACTGCTTTTGAACGAAATATGGCCAGGTTGTCTTTTGAAGTTTTTAAAAATTCAAAATTCATTTTTTGCGGAACAGAATATATATCCGGCACTTTATAAGTACTGAGTGCATTGCTCCTCAATTTACCCTGTTCATCAAAAACGATTTCTTCCATAGTCATCCAGCCAATTCCCTGCACAAGCCCACCTTCAAGCTGGCCTTTATCAATAATAGGGTTCATTGTAGTACCCACATCATGCACTACATTTACTTCATCAATAGTGTAAATACCCCGCAGGCAATCAACTGTAACTTTTGTAATTGCAGTGCCATATACATGATAGGCAAATGGATGGCCCTTTTCAATGCCAGTATCGAAATGTATAGTTGGTGTAGAATAATGCCCATGTTCGCTGAGGCTAATACGGTTAAGGTAACTTTCCATAACCAGTTTGTCCCAGTTAAAGCCTGTTGCAACACCATCTGCAAATACCATTTCATTGATGATAGCTATTTTTTCAACTTTTGTATGGAGCAAAACTGCAGCCTGGTTTTTTATACGCTCTAAAATTTTTGAACAAGCTTCTAAAACTGCCATGCCGTTGAGATCGGCAGTAGCACTTGCCGCCGATGGTGAGGTATTTGCTATACGGTAGGTATTAGTACTGTTTATTTTTATTTTATTGGGATGAATGGAAAAAACAGTTGCCGCAACCTGCAACATTTTAGTATTTACGCCCTGCCCCATTTCCACTGCGCCGGTACTTATGTTTACGCTCCCATCCATATATACATGTACCAGCGCCCTTGCCTGGTTCATGTGTATTTTTGTAAAAGAAATACCAAAACAAATGGGCATTAAAGAAACCCCTTTTTTAAATAAGGTATTTGCATCATTGAATTCTTTTACTTCTTTTCTTAAATTTTTTAAATGGTAAAGCTGTTCTGCTTCGTTCCAGCAGGCAAGCGCTTCACTATTTGCTTTTTGCCTATAAGAAAATTCATCGCCGGTTTGCAGTAAATTATTTTTTTGTATTTCCGATGCATCAACTCCCAGTTCTTCAGCTGCTTTGGCAATGGCTGCTTCAATTACAAACATACCTTGTGGGCCGCCAAAGCCCCTGAAAGCCGTATTGGGCACAAGGTTGGTGCGACAGCAATAAGCCGTTGCCGTTACATTGGGAATAAAATAACTATTGGTACAATGAAACAAAGTGCGTTCCAAAACTGCAGGCGATAAATCCGCAGATGCGCCTGCATTTTGATAAAATTGTGCTTCGTAAGCAATAATCTTCAAATTTTCATCAAGGCCAATTTTAAAATCGGAGGTATAAGGGTTGCGCTTACCCGTCATCCGCATATCTTCCATACGATGCAAACTGTATTTCACCGGTTTGCCCAAAAGGTAAGCAGCTAATCCGCAAAAAATTGCCCAGGCTGTTGCCTGATCTTCTTTGCCACCAAAGCCGCCACCAAGCCTTGTTGTATCAATTTCTACTTTATGCATGGGCACATCCAGTACTTCTGCACAATGTTTTTGAACTGCAGTTGGTCCTTGTGTGCTGGAATAAATTTTTATGGCGCCATTTTCGGCAGGTATTGCATAAGCGCCCTGGGTTTCTATATAAAGGTGTTCCTGCCCGTTGGTTTCTGCAATACCTTCAAAAATATATTTGCATTGAGCAAATGCCGATTGTGAATCTCCAATTTTAAAAGTACGTGGAGGAACGATTAATGCGCCATTTTGCTGCGCTACCCTTGCAAGGGTAACAACAGGTAACGGTTCAATATCTATTTTAATTTTTTTTACTGCTTCATGTGCAGCGTTAGCATTTTCGGCAACTACAATGGCAACAGGCATTCCGTTAAAATGCACTACTCCATCTGCCAGCAAGGGTTCGTCTTTTACAATACCGCCAATTTGATTTTTTCCTGGAATATCTTTATTTGTCAAAATCTTCACTACTCCTTTTACCGCCAATGCATCATCTAAATGCAACTGTTTTATAATACCATGTGCTTCCGGCGAACCGTACACAGCGGCATTTAAAGTACCGGCAATTTCCGGTATATCGTCTAAATAAACAGATTCCCCACGGGTGTGTGTATATGAATCTATATTCCTCATGATAAAAATAAAATTTCATTTTCGGGCAGGGCTGGAAACAATTTAATGCAATGCGCCTTTATCAACTGCGCCAAAAGCAGCCGCTTATAACCTTCGCTTCCCCGGGCATCACTTATCGGGCTTATTTCTTCATTTACTTTATGCAATAATTCTTTTATGAGAGCCAGGCTTATTTCTTTCCCTTTTAAAAAATTACTGGAGGCGACTAAATAAAGAGGAATGGGGCCAACACCACCGGCAGCAATGGATGCATCTTTAATAATATTATTTTCGGAGCTTACCAGCATTGCGCAATTTACACTTGCAATATCCAGGTGCGTACGTTTGCTCACTTTCTCAAAATTAAATACCTGCTTTTTTGAGGGCAACTGAAAACTGATTTTTTCGATATACTCTTTTTCATCTTTATTCAATTGCTTATACCCTTTATAAAACAACCGCAAGGGCAATTCTCTTTTTAAATCGCCGTTGCATAAAGTAAGCTGTGCATTTAATGCCAGAAAAAAAATAGAAAAATCGCCTATTGGAGAAGCATTCACAAAATTACCTGCAATAGTTGCCATATTTCTTATAGGTGTGGAAGATACCAGCTTTATGTAATCATTAAGCCGGGGCAAATGCTGCTGAAAAACGATTGACCGGGCTATATCTGCTACAGTTACCGAGGCGCCAAATGCACAAATTCCGTTTTTTTCTTCAATAAATTTCCATTCTTTTTTATCATATAAAAATTGCAGGTCCTGGGTTGTCATTTCATCATGCTGCTGTACATATACATCTGTACCACCACCCAATTTTTTTGCAGTATTATTTACCTGCTGCCCTGGCTCAAGGAAAAATTTAATTAACCGTTTCTGAATACCGTTAAACCATTCAGGAATAATTTGCTTTTCAATTGCAAATGACAAAGCAGTGGTATTTCGCTGCTGCAAAAGTTGGGTAATTCTTTCTGCAGCCCGTTGAATAGATTTGTACCCTGTGCACCTGCAAATATTTCCATTCATACTGTCAATGGCATTTGCAGTAGCAGGAGTATTTTCGCTAAGGCAATAACCGGTAAGCGAAACAATAAAACCAGGTGTACAAAACCCACATTGCGATGCACCTTCTTCGGCAAAGGCTTCCTGTACCGGCGTTAAGTAATTTACGTTAATTCCTTCAATGGTTACTACATGCTTGCCTGTTACATTTCCCAAAGGCATAAGGCAACTGGTAACGGTATTATATTCTAACCTGTGGTTGGTAATTTCGCCAATTAAAACGGTACAGGCGCCACAATCCCCTTCCCTGCAACCAATTTTGGTACCCATGAGCCTGCGGTGGTACCGGATAAAATCAAGCAAAGTTGTGCCAGGATGCACATCGGCAGCAATATCCTTATCGTTTAATATAAATTTGAGCAAGCGAAACTGTTATCGTTTAAAGGTAATGAAAAAAAGATTGAAAAAGCGTATCGACAGTGAAAATAAAACAGAAAAATACATTCCATTCAACAAATATTTTACCTGCCTTCAAACATCCACCATCTCTTCTTATCAACTTTATAAGAAAGTTTAAATTCTACTATACTTTTTTCTTTCAAATAATTTATGGCATCATTAATGGAATTGGTAAAAAAGCATAAGTTGATATCTGCAGGTGCTATGGTTTTTACCCCTTTCATTTTTTCAAAATGGGCAATAATTGCTTTATAAAAATCTTTATCAAAAACAATAATAGGAAATGATTGTATTTTTTTAGTTTGGACCAGGGTAATTGCTTCAAAAAATTCATCTAAAGTACCAAAACCACCGGGCATCACAATAAATGCGTAGGAATATTTAATAAGCAAAGTTTTTCTTACAAAAAAGAATTTAATGTTCACCCATTTATCGAGATATTTATTAGGTTGCTGTTCATGCTCCAGCAAAATATTGCAACCCACGCTTTTCCCGCCTACATCTTTTGCACCTCGGTTTGCGGCTTCCATAATTCCCGGGCCGCCGCCGGTCATTACCGTAAATCCAAGTTTTGCCACTTCTGCCGCAAGTTTTTGGGTTTGCTGGTAATAAGGATGGTCTTCTTTAAACCTTGCTGAGCCAAAAATAGTTACACAAGGCCCGGCAAAATGCAGGTGCCGGAAGCCTTTAATAAATTCTGATAGTACATGTAGGGTAAAGGTAAATTCTTTCCAGCGGCTTTGCGGGCCATCCAAAAACTTAATTTCCTGCTTTACATTTGTCATGCAACAAATATAGGAAGCCTATTTCAGAAGATTATCAGAAATAGAAAAATTGAAATTAAATTTGCCTCCTGCTGGTAAACTTAAATTTAATATATGCAACATTTCATTAGTGATATTTCTAAAAGTGAATTCCCGGTAACTGAAAAAGTAACCGGCAAATCTATAAGAAAATGTATAATGGAAGAAATCATTAAAGAACACCCTGAATTTAATGATGCAAGTTTATTATCACTATCAGAATTAGGAAACTACCGTGAGCAATATATTCGCAACTCTTTAACTAATGAATTAGGAGAGCTCACAAGTGTTGAAAATAAAGTTCTGGAGCATTTAAAAAACAACCAAATAATTTCCGATAGTTTTAAAGAGGAAGCCCTGGATCACTTATCTGCCGGACAAAAACTTGCGGATAAAGTAGCCGTTTTTGGCGGAAGCTGGAATTTTATAATCCTTTTTGTTATATTTATTATCATTTGGATGGTCATAAATATTTTTTGGCTGTTAGGTAAAGGTTTCGACCCCTATCCTTTTATTTTACTTAACCTTATTTTATCCTGCCTTGCAGCTTTCCAGGCCCCGGTAATTATGATGAGCCAAAACCGGCAGGAAGAAAAAGACAGGGAAAGAGCAAAAAATGATTATATGGTAAATTTAAAAAGTGAACTGGAAATAAGGATACTTCATGAAAAACTCGATCATCTAATTGTTGTTCAACAGGAAAAACTTATGGAAATACAGCAAATTCAAATAGATATGCTGAACGACATTATGCAAAAAATGAAGAAATAACAGGCGCTCCCAAAAAATCAATCTTCCCAACACAATAACTGAATGTGTTGTTACATTAATGTAATAGTATAATTTTGTTTTAAATTACCTTCTTAGCCAATGCCTAAAATAGTTATAACTGCTTTACTGCTCATTTTTTTTAACCCGGCAAATGCACAACTCACCCGGTACATCGTTAGCCTCAAAAATAAAGCATTTAATGAATATACTTTGGCTAACCCTATAGCCTATTTGAGCCAACGGGCAATTGACCGCCGGAATCGTTACAATATAGCTATTGACAGCCTTGACCTGCCTGTAACCGGCAGGTATATTGACAGTATTCGCAATGCAGGATCAGTAACCATAATTAATACCAGCAAATGGCTGAACCAGGTAGCTATTAAAACCAGCGATGCCATTGCTCTTGCAAAAATTAATGCATACCCTTTTGTAATGAGTGTTACTGCAATTGCTTCTTTCTCTACGGCAAACGAACCGACAGAAAATGACAAATTTTTCTTAGAAAATAATACCGGAAAATTAATTAGCACAGGTGACAATGTACCAACCTCATCATTAAACGGTATTTACGATTATGGATTAAGCGGCCCACAAGTTACCATTCACAATAATCATTTTTTACATAACATGGGCTTTAGCGGTCAGGGAATGCAACTGGCTATGATGGATGCCGGTTTTTTTCATTACCAAACTTTGCCCACCTTTGACAGCATACGTTTAAACAACCAAATATTGGGTACCTGGGATTTTGTAGCCAATGAAGCCAGCGTAAATGAAGATTACTACCACGGAATGCAATGCCTTAGCACTATTGCAGCCAATATGCCGGGGAGTTTTGTAGGCCAGGCGCCTAAAGCAAATTTTTATTTGTTCCGTACAGAAGATGTTGCCAGTGAATATCCTATTGAAGAGCAAAACTGGGCTGCTGCTGCGGAGTATGCCGACAGCCTTGGTGTAGATGTTACTTCTACTTCCCTGGGTTATTACAGTTTTGATGATGCATCGTTAAACTACACATACAATGATATGGATGGCAATACAACCATTAGTGCAAAAGCTGCAGATATTGCTGCAAAAAAAGGGATGCTTTGTGTAGTAGCTGCCGGTAACGAAGGCACGAACAGCTGGCATTATCTTATTACTCCTTCGGATGCAGACAGTGTACTTGCTGTGGGCGCTGTAAATGCAAACGGTGATGCCGCAAGCTTTAGCAGCTATGGCCCAAGCAGCGATGGGCAAATAAAACCCGGTGTTGCTGCCGTTGGATGGATGGCTGTTGTTGCCAATACCAGTAATGGTGCACCGCAGTTTGGTAATGGCACTTCATTTGCCTGCCCCAATATGGCAGGTGTTTCCACATGCTTATGGCAGGCTTTTCCCGAAGTAAACAATATGGCAATAATTGATGCGTTGCAAAAATCTGCATCTAAATATACTACAGCAGATGACAGGGTTGGCTACGGTATACCCGATGTAAAAAAAGCATTTGCACTCCTAATTAAGAAACTTTATACCCAAAACGCAATGGTAACTAATTGCGGAACCTCAATTGAGTTAAAGGTAAAAACCTGCAACTATATTTCTATTGTTGCACAAAGAAGGCTAAATAACGAAACGGTTTATACCACAATAGACAGCCTGCCCCAAGCCGGGAATTTTTCATTAAAAACTATTGCTATCAACGATAATTTGCAGGGACAGGCCGAAGGTATTGTTTGGTACAGATTTAAACTGGCGGTAGATGCCGACACCAGTTTTTATTTAGATTCTGTTGCGGTAACTATTCCTCCATGCAATATTAACGGCAACAGTATTGTTGTGGGCCCCAATCCTGTAGCAACGGATTTAAGTATTAAAGTAACGCAGTTAAATGCGGCAAAGCTCCAATTTGTATTGCACAACAGCGCCGGCCAAAATGTTTATACCCAAACCGTATCCCAGGCAGCCAATACATTTATGGAATACAACATACCCTTCAACAGGCTGAGCAGGGGAATTTATTTTGTTAGCGTATTTAAAAACGATAAAAAAATACTTTCTAAAAAGATTTTGTATTAATTAAAGGGTGGCTCAACTTATTTTTTCCTGAAAAAGATGCGGATCGGCACACCGTTAAAATTAAATTTTTCCCTTATTTTATTTTCCAGGTAATTACGGTAAGGCGTTTTAATATCATCGGGATAATTACAAAAAAAGGCAAAGCTGGGTGTATGCGTAGGCAACTGGCTCACATATTTTATTTTAATGGCATTGCCTCTTACCACCGGTGGATGGTAACCTTCAATGGCTTTTAGCATTACTTCATTTAATTGTGCTCCCGGAATTTTGCGTTCCCTGTTTTCAAAAACCTGCAGGCCGGCTTCAATGCTTTTAAAAATACGTTGCTTTTCTGTGGCCGAAATAAACAAAACCGGCACATCGGTAAAAGGCGCTAATTTTTGCTTTAATATTTTCTCATACTCTTTGGCTGTGTTGGTTTCTTTTTCCATTTTATCCCATTTATTTACCAGCACAACTATTCCTTTTCCCTTTTTTACAGCCAAAGAAAAAATGGCCAGGTCCTGTGCCGTAATGCCTTTCTCCGCATCTAAAACCAGTAAACACACATCTGCTTCATCCATGGCTTTAATGGCACGGATTACGGAGTAAAATTCCAGGTCTTCGTGCACTTTTGCTTTTTTACGTATACCTGCAGTGTCAATTAAAATAAACTCCTTGTTGAACAAATTGTAATGCGTATGAATTGTATCTCTTGTGGTGCCTGCAATAGTGCTTACTATGCTGCGCTCCTGCCCTATTAGTGCATTGAGCAAAGATGATTTGCCTACATTGGGCTGGCCAATGATGGCAAATTTGGGCAATGCTGTTTCCTCTGGGTCTTTTAGTTCATCATCCTCACTTTTATTTTCAATTAAAGCGGTTATAGCATCGAGCAACTCACCGGTGCCACTGCCGGTAATGGAAGAAAGAAAAAAGATATGGTCAAAACCCAGGCTGTAAAATTCGCTTGCCTCAAGTAAGCGGCTATGGTTATCTACTTTATTAACAACAAGAAAAACGGGTTTATTGCTTTTGCGCAATAAATCGGCCATGCTTTCATCGAGGTTGGTAATGCCGGTTGTAGTATCTACCATAAAAATAATGGCATTGGCTTCTTCAATGGCAATAAGCACCTGCTTGCGTATTTCTTTTTCAAAAACATCATTGCTACCACTTACAAAACCGCCGGTATCTATTACGTTAAATTTTTTGCCATTCCAATCGGCTACGCCATACTGCCTGTCCCGGGTTACGCCGCTTACATCGTCAATAATGGCTTTGCGCTGCTCCAGCAAACGGTTAAATAAGGTACTCTTTCCCACATTTGGCCTTCCGGTTATGGCTACTGTAAAACTCATTTTATTTTATTGAAAGTTGAAAATTGAAAGTTGAAAATTTTAGTTCCTAACTTTAATTTTTAATAAACTTAGTATCCGTATTCTTTTAAGAAAATATCACTGTCACGCCATTTTGGACGTACTTTTACATACAGTTCCAGAAAAACCTTTTGGCCCAAAAATTCTTCTATGTCTTTCCTGGCCAAAGTACCCAACTTTTTTATCATGGCGCCGCCCTGGCCGAGAATAATGCCTTTTTGTGTTTCTCTTTGTACTATAATATCGGCAATAATTTTTATTAAAGTTGATTTTTCTTTAAACTCCTGCACCAGCACAGTTGCATGATAGGGTATTTCCTGGTCGTATAGTGCAAATATTTTTTCTCTTATTAATTCTCCCACAAAAAATTTTGTAGGTAAATCGCTTAAATCATCGCCTTCATAAAACGGTTCGGCTTCGGGCAGGTAAGCCAGAATTTTATCCAGCAATTCTTTTATGCCCTTTTTCTTTAGTGCAGAAATATTGATGATTTCTTTACAGTATGCCTGTTGTTTAAAAAAAGCTTCCTTTTCGTTTAGTTCAGAGGCATCTTTTAAAGCATCTGTTTTGTTGAGCACTACAAATGCAGGCACTTTGAGCCTGAGTTGTGAAAATATTTCGTGGCTTTCCATTACATCTTCGGTAGCATCGGCTATAAGCAAAGCTATATCGGCATCTTCAAGGCTGCTTTTTACCGCATGCATCATTTTTTCGTGTAGCTTATACCTGGGGTCAATAATACCCGGTGTATCCGAAAAAATAATTTGATATCCTTTTTCGTTTAAAATGGCTTTAATACGGTGGCGTGTGGTTTGTACCTTATGCGATACAATGGCCATTTTTTCGCCAATAAGCGCATTGAGCAAAGTACTTTTGCCTGCATTGGGTTTACCAAAAATATTTACAAATCCTGCTTTCATAAAAATGCCCCGCTTGTTTAAAGCGGGGCAAAATTAGTTATTTATAACCAGCTATTACTGTTTTTTAAGCGTAAAGGTTGCTTTATCACCTGCCACATTATAGTCGGCAAATACAATATTTAATGTACTGCAATCAAAAGATGAAATTGTAGCAGATTCACCTTCTATTGTTATAGTGCTACCTGAAAGTGACCAGGTGTCGGAATATGGGGTTTCCGGAGGAGCGCAGTCTACACCTGCAAGCTGATATGAATAAGTACCGTTGGCATTTAAAACATGCAAATCATCTAAATGGCAACTTTCAAATATAGTACTGGTATAATCTGTTTCCGGTGTTCCAGCATTCAGCTTGTACATTACCTTAAGAATTTTGTAAGTACCGGAAATATTGGCTACCGTTACATCGCAATTTTTATCATCCTTTTTACAACTTGTGCCTGCAAGTAAAAACATACCGGCAAAAAGAGCAAGAATTAATTTTTTCATTACTTATTGTTTTGTAGTTAATTAATACCCAAAGAAAACACAAATTTTCAATACTATTACATTAAACATTAAAGATATTTATTAACATACTCACAATTACTTATTCCTAAAAAAAATGGTTATGCTGTTTCGAAAATTTTTTTCTAAATGTTCTTCATTTTCATTTATTTAAATAACATTATTTGGAGGCAGAGGTTCAAACAGCTATCTTTGCACTGCGAAGTAGAGCAGCGGTAGCTCGTCGGGCTCATAACCCGAAGGTCACAAGTTCGATCCTTGTCTTCGCAACATTATAAAACCCGGCATTTCCCGGGTTTTTTCTATTTAAATACCTTGTAAACTAACTAAATCATCCTATCTCCTGTTTTGAGCTGAAATTTTACTGGCGCCGCTATCTTTAAATTCAGTTTCGGATGGGTTGCCTTTATAATAAAGCCGGCTTGCGCCGGATGCATTTGCATGGATGGATTGGGACACACTTATATCAACATCGGATGCGCCCGAAACATCAATTTGAGCATTATTTGCCTGCAAATCAAAAGAAGAGAAATCACTTGCGCCGCTGCAATCGAGAAGTAATTTATTGGTACTGCCCGAAATTATTGCATTGCTGGCCCCGGAAATTTCAAAGTGCAACTCCTGCACATCAATATTAGCAGCCAATTTACAGGCACCGGAAATATCTACTGATAATTCATTGCCTTTTATGCTCCCCACATTCATTACCGATGATGCTCCGGAAATTTCAAGATTGGTCAACTGCTTAAAAGATACATATACTTTAGGGTTTATATTTTTACGCCATAGCTTATTATCTCCTTCTAAATAAATATGCAATGTGTTGTTTTTCACAATAGTTTTAATTATTATCTTAAATTTTTCTTCACTTGCACTAATGGCAATTGATTCATCATTTGCCTGACTTAAATACACTTTTAAAGGACCTGAAATTTTAATTTTTGAAAAACTTCCATCAACTTGCCGCATTGAAGCATTTGCATCTACTACAAACTGTTTTTGGCCAAATGCACTTAAACTCAGTAGAAATAAGATAGAAAAACAATATAATTTGTTCATGCTTTAGTTATTATGGATTAGCTTTTTTCAACTTTACCACCGCTGCTGGTTTCGGCATTTATTTGTGTGGCGCCACCATTGTATTCAATTTTACCGCCACTGCTTGCTTTACCATCAAGTGATTTTTCTACAGCAATTGAAATTTTGCCGCCACTACTTGCTTTTGCTTTGCAATCATTTACTGTTAAATCGCTGCCATCAATTTTTGCTCCGCTGGAGGCGCTTAAATCCGCCATTCCGGATTTACCATTAATTTCCAGCTTGGCTCCGCTGCTCACATCAATAGCTAAATTACTTACTTTTAACTTGGCTTCCATTTTAGCGCCGCTGGATAAATCAATAAACAGGCTTTCTTCATTAAATACGTTCACCATAAAAATCCTGGCACCGCTTGATCCCTTCAACCTTTTTAAGGAGGCAACTGAAACATAGGCTTTTACCCTGTTGTTTTTGCCAAAAATGCCATCCAGGTTTTTATAATCGTAATAAATTTTAAGTTCCCCGTTTTCCACTTTAGTAACCAGGTGTTTGAGGTATTTTTCATCCGTTACGCTTATTGCCAGCTTATTATCATTGCTTTGCACCAGTATTAATTCAATACCAGTAGCTACAGAAACAGCATTAAACGGGCCGTTTAGTGGCACCTGCCTTGCACCGGCATCATGCAGAATTACCTCGTTTTGTGCAAAACTGCTGATAGAAAATAACAGAAAAATGGCAAAAAATAATTTTTTCATGGCTATACTTTAATATGATACGAAAATGAGAAAAAATAGTTACAGCTTTCCTTAATAAAATTATATAATTTTACTTTTTTAAAAATTACTGAACCGCCGGGGTGCTTCTTTTGAGGCTGAGAATATACCCGTAAACCTGAACAGGATAATGCCTGCGAAGGGAGCATGTTTTATTATTTTCAGCCTACTCCACGGTTTTTCAGTGCGCTTATTTTATGAATAAATTAATATTGCAGCTTTTATGCTGCACTGTACATTTTTGTTATGCACAGGCCACAAAGTTGGCAGACACTACTTTGTTACAGCCGGTAGAAATTACGGCAGTAAGGGCACAGGATAAAACACCCATTGCCAAAACCAATTTGGGTAAACAGGAAATTGAAAAACAAAATACGGGTATGGACCTTCCCTTCATTTTTAACCATACAGCATCGATAACGGTAAGTTCCGATGCTGGTAATGGCATTGGTTATACTTACCTCCGCATCCGGGGATCAGATGCTTCAAGGATAAATGTAACCCTCAACGGCATTCCTTTTAACGATGCCGAAAGCCAGGGAACTTTTTTTGTAGATATGCCGGATATTGCTTCATCGGCATCGCAAATTCAAATACAACGTGGCGTAGGCACATCAGCAAATGGTACCGGGGCTTTTGGGGGAAGCATAAATATTAATACCAATGAACCGGTACTCAAAAGCGGCCTGGAGTTTAACAATAACGCAGGTAGTTACCACAGCATTAAAAATACTTTAGTGCTGCATAGTGGGTTATTTAAAAAACATTTTACAGCCGATGGCCGAATAAGCCATGTAAAGAGCGACGGCTATATTGAAAGAGCCAGCAGCCGCCTGCACTCTGCCATGATAAGCCTTACTTATTTAAACCCTAAAAATTCCATTCGTTTTAATTTTATTTCGGGCAAAGAAAAAACATACCAGGCCTGGAATGGCTTATCAGAAGAATTGCTGCATATCAACAGGAGATACAATAGTTCCGGAACAGAAAAAAAACCGGATCCTTACCAAAACGAAACCGATAACTACCTACAACAACACTTTCAACTGTTTATTAATCAAAAATTTTCAGCTTTTTGGAAAGCCAACATCACTGGGTTTTTAACACATGGAAAAGGCTTTTACGAGCAATACAAAGCAGGCAAAAAATTATCAGCCTACGGTTTACCCAACTATTTTAATGGCGCCGATACCGTTTATACATCTGATATTGTGAGGCAACTCTGGCTCAACAATTACTTTTACGGCAATATTTTTTCTGCTCAATACGAAAAATCCCAAAGGCAAATAATTATTGGCGCAGGATGGAATCAATACAAGGGCAAACATTACGGAAAAGTTACCTGGGCCAAAGAACCGGTTTTTATACCTTCAAACTTTAAATGGTACAACAATAATGCCTTTAAAAATGAATTTTCATCTTTTGTAAAATGGACCGAAAATTTTTCTAAAAACTGGCATTTATTTGCCGACCTGCAGGTAAAAAAAGTAGTGTACCACATTAATGGCTTCAGGGATAACCCAACGATAAACTTGAGCAACCGTTACTTTTTTATAAATCCCAAAGCGGGCATCACTTACAGCAAAGGAAAAATCAAAACCTATTTTTCCTATGCCCATGGCTCCAAAGAGCCCAACAGGGATGATTTTGAAGCAGGTATAAATGAAACGCCAAAACCCGAATACCTGCACGACTTTGAACTTGGGTCAGAATATAAAAGCCCAACGATACAACTCGGTATTAATGCCTACCTGATGCTTTATAAAAACCAACTGGTGCATACTGGTAAAGTAAATGATGTAGGCGCATATACCCGTACCAATATCCCAAAAAGTTATCGAAGTGGTGTGGAAATTACCGCCGCCGCAAAAATTTCAAAATGGTTAATGGTCAATGGTAACATTACTTTAAGCCGAAATAAAATAAAAAACTTTACCGAATATATTGATGACTACGACAATAATAACCAGGCAGTAAATTTTTACAAACAAACCAACATTTCTTTTTCTCCAAATATCATCAGCAGTGCAACGCTGGAGTATGCCCCGGTAAGCAATTTGCAAATTGGCCTCTCAGGAAAATTCATCAGCCGCCAGTTTTTAGATAATACTTCCCAAATGAATAAAAGCATAAAACCTTACTATACACAGGAGCTTAGCACAGCTTATACCTTTACCAATACGCATTTAAAAGAAATAAAATTATTTGTGCAGGTTTATAATTTATTTTCAACCTTGTACGTGGCCAATGGATACACGTTTAGCTATATTTACAATAGTGAACGCTCTACAAGTAATTATTATTTTCCCATGGCACCCATTCATTTTATGGCAGGTATAAATATTAAATTATAGCAAGTTTAAATCACATCAAACAATCAAAATACCCTTTTAAAAAAATGGTTTTACCAACTATAGCATAAGCACACTAACTTGCACCGTATTAAAAAGAAAACAATAAGTTTATTAAAAAAAACGATTAATAGTTTAAAGTGCAAACAGCCACCACAAATTTGAACATAAACATTGAAAATATTTGGGAAAAAAGGCCCTTTATAATAAGTGGGCCTTGCAGTGCAGAAACGCCGGAACAAATACTGGAAACAGCAAAGTTATTGGCAGCATCGGGCAATGTAGATATGTTTCGGGCAGGCATTTGGAAACCAAGAACCAAGCCCGGTATGTTTGAAGGTATTGGAACAGATGCTTTAGCCTGGCTCCTGCAAGCCAAAAAACAAACCGGTTTGCCCATATGTGTAGAAGTTGCAACCGCAAAACATGTAGAAGATGCCCTTAAATATGAAACCGACCTTTTATGGGTTGGGGCAAGAACAACAGTAAGCCCTTTTAGCATACAAGCCGTAGCCGAAGCTTTAAAAGGAACCAATGTTCCCGTATTGGTAAAAAATCCTGTAAACCCAGATATTGAATTATGGAGCGGTGCAATTGAAAGGTTGCAAAAAATTGGTTTGCAAAAAATTGGTATGATCCACCGTGGATTTTCCAACTATGGAGATACGCAATACCGCAACACACCCATGTGGCACATACCCATTGAAATGAAATTGAGGTTCCCGGGCATGATGATGCTATGCGACCCATCTCATATTTGCGGCAACAGGACCATGCTTGGGAATATTGCCCAAAAAAGCATTAACCTTGGTTTTAGCGGCTTAATGATCGAAAGCCATATTAACCCCGATTTTGCCTGGAGCGATGCCAGGCAACAGGTTACACCAAATGATTTGGCGCAAATAATTCAAAAGCTTATTTGGCGGTCGGAAACCAGCAATGAAACAGATTTTTTAATAGCCTTATCAAAATTTCGGGAACAAATAAACCAAATAGACGATGAACTGCTTTCGCTCATAAGCCAGCGAATGAAAATAGCAGAACAAATTGGTGAACACAAGCGCAGTGAAAATATTATTATCCTGCAGGCCAACCGCTGGAATGAAATATCAGAGCGGGTAGTAAAACATGGCGTTTCTCTTGGCCTTAGCGAAGAATTTATTGCCCGCTACCTCGATGCATTGCACCTGGAAAGCATCAGCCATCAAAATAAAATAATGAACGGCCCAAAAGAGTAATGCATGAACCAGGTAACCCATAAATTTCATAGTGGAGCAACAACGTATTTATTTAATAGAAGCATTGAAACATTGCCAGGTGATTGCACTGAAAAAAAATTATTTGTGCTCACCGATGAAAATATTTTTCGGTTACATGAGCAACGATTGAAAAATTTTTCCCCTCTTGTTCTCTCTCCGGGAGAAGCCAGCAAAACACAGGTTACCATTGACTATATTTTACAAGAACTCATAAAAACTGAAGCCGATAAAGCTACAGTAATGGTGGGTATTGGCGGCGGTGTAATAACTGATATTGCCGGGTACGCCGCCTCAATATTTAAAAGGGGAATGCAACTCGTATTGGCGCCAACAACTATGCTGGGCATGGTTGATGCTGCTATTGGCGGAAAAAACGGCGTTAATATCGGGCCTTATAAAAATATGGCCGGAACTATCTACCAGCCTGCTAAAATTATTTTCGACTACAATTTTTTGGATACACTTCCCAAAGACCAATGGATTAACGGCTTTGCCGAAATAATAAAACATGCCTGCATACAAGATGAACATTTATTTAAATTATTAGAAAAACACAACTTAGATGATTTTATACAAAACAAATTAGGCGTTGCAAATTTAATAGAAGATAATGTTCGCATTAAAACCCAAATAGTATTAGAAGATGAGCAGGAAAATAACAAGAGAAAATTACTCAATTTTGGCCATACTATTGGCCATGCAATAGAAACCAACCATCATTTGCCGCATGGCCATGCCATAAGTATTGGCATGGTTATAGCCGCTACCTTTTCCGAAGAAATTAATATGTTTAGTAGTGCTGATAAAGAACGCCTGGTAAACCTGCTCATAAAATACGGGCTGCCTGTTAATACCCAATTCAATAAAACTAAAATTTGGGAAAGGTTGATTATGGATAAAAAAAGGCAACAGGATACTTTAGATTTTATTTTACTCGACAAAATAGGTAAAGCCAAAGTGCATAACTTACCACTGGTGCAACTTAAAGACATGATAGAAGCTTTATAAACCAGCAAACAAATCTCCTTTTTAAAAAGGTTAATAATTTTCTTTGTGACAGTTGCTTTCACTTATCCAAATGGATAAGTTGAAAATATAAACTGCTTATTTATTTTTGAACTCATTCAAAAAATAAGAAATCATGAAAAATAAACTTTTAACCTTAGGGCTATTTACCGGAATATTTTTAACCGCATGCAATAATCATTCATCCGAAAAAAAGCAAAATGTTACAACGTCTGAACCACCTGAGGCAAACGTAACAAGCACAACAACAGCAGGTGCACCTACAGCTGCCAATGCACCGGTTATAAATTCTGCAGTGGGTGAAGACCCAGAAAAAGTGGTACAAAAAATATTTGATGCAGCAAAATCGGGTGATTTTTCTACACTCAAAAACCTGTGTGACCCAACCGGAAATGGCGATGGCGATACCAAAGACATTTGCAGTATGGCTTCGCAAACCAAAAAAGTACAGGATGATTTTGTAAACCAGTTTAAAAACGGAAGTATTGATGGAGAAGCTGTGATAGAAGCAGATGTAGCCGTTGTAAAAATTAAATTTGGCCCAACAGGTACAAAAAACGAAAAAATTGAGCTTAAAAAAATCATGGGTAATTGGTATTTATCCGATTTTTGATAAATGAAAAGCAATTACAAAAAATTATCTCCGGGATTAAGCAAAGAAATTTTCGCTATTTTAAAAGAACGGTTTACCAAAAACATGCACCGGCATAAAAACCTGGTATGGGAGCAGGTACAGAAAAAGTTGGAAACAAATCCTGCAAAACTTTGGTCGCTCAATGAAATGGAAATGAGTGGTGGCGAGCCCGATGTAGTGGGTTTTGATAAAAAATCAGGTGAATTTATTTTTATGGATTGCGTCGTAGAAACACCAAAAGGCAGGCGGAGCTTTTGTTATGACCGGCAGGCACTTGATTCCCGTAAAGAAAATAAACCCAAAAACTGTGCTTTGGATTTTGCAGCCGAAATTGACATTGAAATACTAAATGAAGAACAATACCGCCAGTTGCAGCAATTGGAGAAAATTGATGAAAAAACTTCCAGTTGGATAAAAACGCCTGAAAATATCAGGAAATTAGGTGGTGCCTTGTTTTGCGACAGGCGGTATGATACAGTTTTTGTTTATCACAATGGTGCAGAATCTTACTATGCTGCACGGGGTTTCAGGGGCTGGCTAAAAGTATAAGCTATTTTATTTTCGGTTTTTAAGTAAGCCCAATTTCAAAATGTCTTTCGGGAATTTCCACATCGCCAAAACCTTTCTTTAATAATTTGGCTTTAAAGTCTAGTTGTACATCATACTCGCCATGTACTAAAAAGAGTTTTTTAATTTGCTTTACGTCCTGGCAGGCTATAAACTGGCACAGGTCGTCGTAATCACCATGGGCGCTCATACTCCTTATTTCACCTATATCTGCATTTACCTGGTGCTCTTGTCCATAAATACCAATTTCAGTTGGGTGCTTTTTTAAACGTCCGCCCAGCGAATGTGGCTCACAATATCCGGTAAGCAAAATGCTATTCCTGCTGTTTTCTATGGTATTGCTAATATGGTGTTTAATGCGCCCGGCTTCTGCCATACCGCTTGCAGAAATAATAATACAAGGCCCTTTGTAAAAATTCAACAACTTACTTTCTTCAACCGATTTGGTAAATTTTAACCGTTTAAAAGAAAAAGGGTCATTGTCTGATTCCAAAATGCGCTGAATGCGTTTGTTAAAATATTTTGGGTATTTTTTTACAATATTAGTGGCTTTTGTACTTAAAGGGCTATCTACATAATAGTCCAGGTCGGGCAACCTGTTTTCCAGTTCCAGTTGGTTAAGCCAAAGTAAAATCTCTTGTGTACGGCCTACACTAAATGCCGGAATAATAAGCTTCCCTTTTTTCTCAATACAAGTATGTTGTATCCATTTCAACAATGCATCTGGTGTAGGGCTATGTTCATCATGAAGGGTGTTTCCATAAGTACTTTCCAAAATCAGGTAATCGCATTGCGGAAAAACTTCCGGCGATTTTAATATGGCATCACGGTAACGGCCCACATCTCCGCTAAAACTAATACGCATGGTTTTTCCGTTTTCAGTAATTTTCAAATGCACCGCTGCGCTTCCAATTAAATGGCCGGCATCGGTAAAGCAAAATTCTATTTCATCATCTATCTTAAACCATACGTTATAGGGCACAGTTTCAAAATGGCCCAATGCTTTTAAGGCATCTTCGGTTGTATATAAAGGCTGCAGGTAGGGCAACCCCTTTAACGCTCTTTCTTTATTTACATATTTAATATCCATTTCCTGTATACCTGCACTATCTTCCATAAGCGCAGCAGCAAGATCTTTCGTAGCATCTGTAGCGTAAATTTTTCCCTTAAACCCGTCTTTTACCAATTTGGGCAGTAATCCGCTATGGTCTACATGAGCATGAGAAAGAATTACATTATTTACTTCATCGGCATTAAATCCAAAATCAATATTCAGGCTTGCGGTTTGCGTTCCCATTCCCTGGAACATGCCACAGTCAAGCAATAATTTTTTACCATTGGATAGGGTTAAAAGGTGTTTTGAGCCGGTTACGGTACGGGCGGCGCCGTGAAAAGCAATCTTCATCTTACGTAATTTTTGAATTTTAAAGGTATGCAGCACAATTTAAAATTGAATAAAATATTTTTGACAAATAACACATTATTAAAAATTGGGCTTCGGATTTTTTCCCTATTGATAATGAAAAAAGCCGCTCAAAAGAGCGGCTGATGTACCGGGGAGCAGACTTGAACTGCCGACCTCAGGGTTATGAATCCTGTGCTCTAACCAGCTGAGCTACCCCGGCCAAATAAATTTGGGGTGCAAAAATACAGGTATTTGATTATTCTGCAAAAACACAAACAATAGTAATGTTTTTCTTAATTTCATCCCTTAAATCATTACATTTACCGCCATATCTCCTATGATTTGTAGTTAATTATGCATGAATTTTAATAAATGAGCAGCATTGGGAACATTTTAGCTAATCCGGACGTCTTAATACAAAGCGCATTAGCTGGCGATGAAAAGGCTTTTAGGGAAATTTATGATTTCCTGTCTGGCAAAATGTATAGCCTCTGTCTACGATACGCAGGCAACCCTAACACTGCTGACGATTATTTTCAGGAAGGCTTTATTAAATTATACCGCAATCTATCCAATTTCAGAGGTGAGGGCTCTTTTGAAGGCTGGGCAAGAAGGGTGTTTGTTACTGTATGCCTGGATGAGCTGAGAAAAAAGAAAGTTCAGTTTGCAGAAATTAATGAAAACCTCAATGTTGCCACAACAGAATTAGGGGCAAATGCCAAACTGGATATGCAGGATTTGCTAAAACTGATTCAACAAATACCAGATGGATACAGAACAATTGTAAACCTGTATATTATTGAAGGCTATAACCATAAAGAAATTGCCGAAATGCTGGGGATAACGGAAAGTGGCAGCAAATCGAAATTGCATAAGGCAAGGATTTACTTAAAAAAAATACTTACTACCACGGAAAGTGAATAACGCCGAAAATATATTAACTAACCTAATAGAATTAAGTATTCAGCCGTCAGGTGAATTGTATCACAGGATTATTGAACACATTTATTGCCCTGAAGAAGAAAAGGCCGACCAACTTAAAGAAATTTTTGCCGAACTTAAAAGTTTACAAATTGCTCCGCAAAAATCAGAACTGCTCTTTCAAAATATTTTTTCTCAGGTATCAAAAACCCCCATTGATGTTACCGTAGCAAGCCTTAAAGAAACCAGGGTAAAACCTCCAGGTGATATCTTTCAAAAAATATGGCTGCGGATTTCTGCCAAGCGAACCCCAGGCAAAGTAGTATCTATGCCATGGCGTACAATTTCAGCAGCAGCGGCAATAATTTTACTGCTGGTTGCTACATGGAGTATCATTAATTATAGATCAAATGATGTTCAAATCAAAGAAGATCTGGCAACTTCAAGCCCGGCAGGAAATTCATTAGCTTCTTCAGCCCCATCTTTATTAACCAAGACAGATAGCAATAATAACGCAAATAAAAATGCTCTAACTCTTGCCAATAAAACAAGTACTGCAAAAAATAAGTTTACCAAAAATAAATATACCGCAGGTAAAGGTACTTTTACCCTCATGCAAATAGATGATGAATACATTAAAATAAGAGATAACGATATTTTAGCAAGCTTTGCTAGTTTTATAGGCGCAAATGTTCCTTCATTTGTTTTTAACGAGCAAAAAAATGAAAATGTAAAACTTAGGGTAGATAATTCCACTTCTATTTCCATTTCGGAAGGAATGATGAAAATGATGCGTAAAATGTATGGCACAAAACGTAATGGCAAGCCAACACACAAATCCAAAAGAATAAAAAAGCGGATTGAAAAATGGCAAAAAGCCGACAAAGCCTATTTTGACATTAAACCGGGGAAAAACCCTTTTGACCCGATTGATTTAGGAGATTTGATTTTTTAAATACATGCTTTTACTTTAATTTGTAAAAAAATAAAAGCAAAAAATTGCAGATGCCCGGCCTTCATATTTTTACAAGGTTTTTGATTTTTACAGGATTTTTTTTATCTATTGCTAAGCCTTCTTATTCCCAATTGGATAGTACCCAAACCATAAAAGACAGCTCTGCATTAAGTATCCTGCACACAGCTATTGACAGTGTTTCCACGGCTCCAATAATTGTTGCAACCGACAGTTTTGCCAAATACCCTTTTAGCATTGCATATTCTATAAACGTTAAAGCCAAAAATAAATCGAGCATTGCCGAAACCTATAATGGCGGTGTAAAAACGGTGTATGTAAAAAATGATAAAGTAAAGATTGTACTGTCCAGTTTAATGCGTATTCAAAGCATATATTTTCATTATCCGCCTTCGGCAGGCAAGCCGGCAACCATCACTAAAGAGTCGGGTAAAGAAAAATACAGGTACAGTCTTACACCCTCTCAATGGAGGTTTTTCAATAAAAAATATGATATTAGTTCATGCACTTTTTTAAACGATAGCCTTGAAATTTTAGGTAAAATGTGCCGTAAGGTAAATATCCAGGTTGATAAAGATCATGAACTTTCAGTATATTATTTTCCGGCAAAGCAAAATAATGCATTACTTGCAGCAGAGCCAATGTTTGGCTGCATTCCCGGTTTAGTAATGCAATACGAATACCATAAATCCGGCAAACAAAGCATAACCTATACGGCTACTGAAATTTCTTTTTTAGCCATACCTGAAAAAACCTTTCAGGTGCCGTTAAAAAAATATGTTTTGAAAAAATATATCCCCGGCCAATCCGATAAAATTACTAAGAAGAGGCTGCTAAAGATTGAAGACGGGGAAGAAGAAGAAAAAGACGACAATTTGCCTTAACATTTCAAAAACTAACCCAGGCGTGGCTTCCATTGAATTTCTTCTGTTTTCAATAAAAACCCAATATAGCGGGAAAGCATAAAAAGATAATCGCTTAAACGGTTTAAGTACTTTATTACTTTTTCATCTACAAAAATATTCTCTTCATGCATTTCAACACATTTACGTTCTGCACGCCTGCAAACACAGCGGGCAACATGAGCAGTGGAAACGGCAACATGCCCGCCGGGAAGAATAAAAGATTTTAGTGCTGGTAATTGCTCATTCATCCAGTCAATTTCCTGCTCCAGCAATGCAATATCTTCCTCCTTCAAATCCGGTATTTCCATTTTTGTATCCTTTTCAGGGTCGCAGGCTAGCGAAGAACCAATGGTAAAAAGCCTGTCCTGAATTTCTTTGAGCATTGTTCTGCTTTTATCATCTGCAATATGGTCTCTTAATAACCCAATAAAAGAATTGAGTTCGTCCACATTACCATAGCTTTCAATGCGAATATGGCTTTTGGCAACCTTAGTGCCGCCAATTAAGCTGGTTTTTCCTTTATCTCCCGTTTTGGTATAAATTCTTATTGACATATTTATTTATTGCTCAGCTTACACTGTATAAATTTGAAACTACAGGTTTGAGGTTTACTTTATCCCATTCAATTTGCCCGTCTTTTAACCGCACTACCCTATGGGCATACTCAGAAATATCTTCTTCATGTGTTACAATTATAACCGTATTGCCGTCAGTATGTATCTTTCCTAAAATATCCATTATTTCGTAAGAGGTTCTTGAGTCGAGGTTACCGGTAGGTTCATCAGCCAAAATTATAGAAGGGTTATTGATTAATGCCCTGGCAATTGCTACACGCTGGCATTGCCCGCCACTAAGTTCATTGGGTTTATGGTGCATCCTGTCTTCAAGTTTTACTTTTTCCAAAACAGCTTCTGCCCTGCGTATCCGCTCCTGCCTTGAAACGCCGGCATAAATTAAAGGCAATGCAACATTTTCTGCCGCAGTAAGCCTGGGTAATAAATTAAATTGCTGAAACACAAAACCTATTTCTTTATTCCTTACTTCGGCCAGTTCTCCATCATCCATCTTGCTTACATCTTTACCGTTAAGTATATAACTGCCTGCAGTGGGTGAATCGAGGCAGCCCAATATATTCATTAAGGTAGATTTGCCACTACCGCTTGGGCCCATTAATGCAACATACTCGTTCTTTTTAATATTCATGGTAATGCCCTTTAATACAGGCAATTCCTGCTTACCCAGGAAATAACTCTTGCGTATTTCGCTTAGTTGTAAAATAGGATCGGGCATTAATATAAATTTATTTGGTGATTACTTTAGGCACTTTAAAAAAATGTTCATCATGCACAGGTGCATTATGTAAAGCTTCCTGGTTACTGATATGTCCCTCTATTCTATCCTCCCGGTAAATATTTTGATGGGGAATAATATGCAGCAGTGGTTCTACATTTCCGGTATCTACTTCATGTAGTTTGTCAACAAAACCAATCATATTTTGTAAATCGGCCTTAATCGCCTCTTTTTCCTCATCGTTAAATGAGAGCCTGCTTAGCTTTGCCAACCTGCTTATCATTTCGTTGCTTATTTCCATAAAACAAAAATAAAACATTGATGGCTATGAAACAGCATTTTACTAAAAGATAACAATTTGCAGCCCCATTGCTTATCTTCGCCAAACTAAAAAAACACAAATAAGCATTAGTACAGATTAGTATATGGTTGCAAATAATATAGTAATGAGTGGTATTCGGCCCACCGGTTTCCTGCATTTGGGAAATTATTTTGGCGCTATGCGTAATTATGTAAAAATGCAGGAAACGCATACCTGTTTTTTTATGGTGGCCGACCTGCATTCTCTCACTACACACCCCGATACAACGGAACTCAAAAAAAATGTACAGCGGGTAATTGCCGAAAATATTGCCTGTGGGCTCAATCCTGAAAAAGTGGCGCTGTATTGCCAAAGCCATTTATATGAAACCAGTGAACTTTATCTTTACCTCAATATGCTTGCTTATAAAGGCGAACTGGAAAAAACGGCCACCTTTAAAGATAAAGCAAGGCTGCATCCGCAAAATATTAATGCAGGTTTACTTACGTATCCTGTGCTTATGGCTACCGATATTCTCATACACAGGGCAAGCTATGTACCTGTGGGTAAAGACCAGGAACAACACCTGGAAATGACCCGTAATTTTGCCCAACGTTTCAATCACCGTTATGGCGATGTTTTTCCCGAACCAATGGCTTTTAATTTTGGCGAAACATTACTAAAAGTACCCAGCCTTGACGGTACAGGAAAAATGAGCAAGAGCGAAAACCAAATGGCCACGCTTTACCTGGCAGATGACGATGAAAGCATCCGTAAAAAATTAATGAAAGCGGTAACCGGCGAAGCGCCTGCAGAAAAAAACAGCGTAATGCCCGATTCGGTTGCCAACCTGTTTTTATTGATGGAACTGGTAAGCACCCAGGAGGTAATTGCCCAATACAAAAATGATTACAGTGATTGCCGCATTCGTTTTGGCGATATGAAAAAGCAACTGGCAGAAGATATGGTGAAATTTATTGCCCCAATAAGGCAAAAAGCCAATTCGATTTTGGCCGATGAAAATTACCTGGAAAAAATAATGAGGCAAGGGGCAGATAAAGCCCGAAAAAGCGCCAATGCCAGCATGGAACTGGTGCGCCAGGCAATGGGGCTTAAATACTTTTAACTTTCCGCTGCTTTTAAAAAATAAAATTTTTTTTTGGCGTAGAATTTTTACTTTTATACACTATGGCAAAAGCAAAAAAACCAAAGCATATTGCAGTAGCTGGTAATATTGGCGCTGGCAAAACAACGCTTACAGAAATGCTCAGTAAGCATTATAAATGGATCCCTCAGTTTGAAGATGTGGACCATAACCCTTACCTGAACGACTTTTATGAAGACATGCCGAGGTGGAGCTTTAACCTGCAAATTTATTTTTTAAACAGCAGGCTTAACCAGCTTTTGGAAATACACCGGGGAACCGAAACTGTAATACAGGACAGGACCATATATGAAGATGCTAATATTTTTGCCCCCAACCTGCATGATATGAACCTGATGGGCAAAAGGGATTTTGAAAATTATTACCGCTTTTTTGAAACCCTCAAAACCATGGTACAACCGCCTGATCTATTGATTTATTTAAAAGCCTCTGTTCCTACTTTAGTTGCACAAATACAAAAAAGGGGGCGTGAATACGAGGAAAACATCCGGCTCGATTACCTGAAAAAACTCAATGAGTATTACAACAACTGGATAGAAAGTTATAAAGAAGGCAAGCTGTTAATCATTGATGCAGATACCAATAAATTTGCCGATAACGATGAAGACCTTGGAAAAATAATTACCCAGGTAGATGCCCAGTTATTTGGTTTGTTTTAAGATATTTAAAAATGTATCCTATATATTGGATAGTATTTTTTCCCTGATATGTTTCATTTCTTCTTCTGCAACATTGAGTTTCAGCCGGGTAAAATTTAAATCATCAGCCGTATTAATGGGAATTAGGTGCATGTGCACATGCGGTACTTCAAGGCCTACCACACTTATTCCACAGCGCTTGCAATCAAAAGATTTTTCAATAGCCCTGGCAACAGGTTTTGCAAAAACCAGCATTTCGGCAAGGTAATCATCGGTTAAATCAAATAATTTATCCACCTCTGTTTTTGGCACTACCAGTACATGGCCTTTTACTAAAGGAAATACATCTAAAAAAGCAAGGAAGCGTTCATTCTCTGCAATTTTATATGAAGGGATTTCGCCAGCTATAATTTTTGAGAAAATGGTCATACACAAATTAAATTTTACAAAAAACTCTAGTTTCAAAAATATCTTTGGGCTATACCGAAATATCTTCAATCTTAAATTTAATAAGCCCCGCTGGTACAATTACTTCTGCAACATCGCCTACCACTTTACCCAATAAACCGTTGCCAATGGGTGAGGTAACCGAAATTTTTCCTGCCTTTAAATCGGCCTCATTTTCTGAAACTATCTGGTAAGTTGCTTTTTTCTTAGTATTTAGGTTTTCTACGGTTACCCTGGTAAGTATGCTCACCCTGCTGGTATCAATGGTGGACTCATCCACTATACGAGCCGTAGCAATTACTCCTTCCAGCTGTTTAATTTTTGCTTCCAGCATACCTTGTGCTTCCTTTGCCGCATCATACTCTGCATTTTCTTTTAAATCGCCTTTTTCCCTGGCTTCGGCAATGGCTTTGCTTGCTGCAGGCCTGTCTATGCCTTTCATAGATTGGAGCTCTTGCTGCATTTTTTCAAATGTTTCTTTTGTTACGTAGTTTGTTTCAGCCATAAAAATCTATTTAGTACAAATAAAAAAAATACAACGCCCGGTATTAGCCGAAGCGTTGCAGATGAACAAATATAAGATTTTTTCTTTTTTCTTTACCCGTTAAATAAAAAAAGATATTTGTTAAAATTACTATCCCTTAAACCCTTTTTGATTATCAAAATTTTATTAAAAAAAAACTTAACCTATAGCCAACCTGATTAATTGTTTTTTTGCAATAAAATATGCCGGAAAATAATTGCTGCGTGTTCCCTCGAATTTTCAATAAACCATTTGTGTGTTTCCATGCCACCACATACAACACCGGCAAGGTAAAGCCCGTTCACATTGCTTTCCATAGTATCGGGGTTATAGCTTGGCGTAAACAACCCATCTGCTGATAATTGGATGCCGCATTGCTGCAACATTTCAAAATCCGGTCGGTAGCCGGTAAGCGCAAGTACAAAATCGTTGGGCAGTTCAATTTGCCCATTGCCGCTTTTGATAATTACGGAATGTTGTTTTATTTCCTGTACTACCGAGTTGAAATATGTTTTGATACTTCCTTCTTCAATCCGGTTTTCAATATCGGGTTTTACCCAATATTTTACCCTTTTATGTATACCACTGCCCCTTATAACCATGGTTACCTCCGCTCCTTTTCGCCAGCACTCCAGCGCTGCATCTACTGCTGAATTATTGGCGCCAATAATTATCAATTTTTGGCCACAATATGGATGCGCCTCTTTATAATAATGTGAAACCTTTGGTAGGTTTTCCCCGGGGATATTAAGATACACGGGAATATCATAAAACCCTGTAGCTATAATTATGGCTTTGGCCTTATATTTATCTTTTGACGTTGTAACGGTAAATAACCCATCGGCGCCTTTTGTTACCTGCCCTGCTTTTTCGTAAAAGTTGATGTTAAAACCAAAATGCCGGTGAATATTGCGGTAATATTCCAATGCCTCCTGCCTGCCCGGTTTAAAACTTACGCTTGTAAAGGGTATATTGCCTACCTCGAGGCGCTCGGCTGTAGAAAAAAAAGTCATAAATAAAGGATAATGGTATAAACTGTTTACCAGCGCCCCTTTTTCTATAACTCTATAATTCAATTCATTTTTCTCTGCTTCAATAGCGCAGGCCAAGCCAATAGGCCCTGCACCAATAATTAATATATCGTAACAATGCTGCATAAAGCGAAGTTAACCACTCCGGTTAGTAAAAGTTGGCCTAAACCCTGGCTTTGCTTTACGTTGCTTTTTTTGAATGGGCGCCGATTGAAAATAGTTTAACTTTTTTTACTAAATATTTTAGCATATTTCGAAAATAAAATGCAACTTTACCTTCTAAATTTTTTGATATGGAAGGAGAAGATCTTTTTTTTGGCGCAGCTTACAAAGGCTCAAAAAAATTTGCGCAGCAGGATATCCCAACAGCCAACGCTACGGGTTTTGGCGCCGCAGCAGATGATTATATGGAACGGGGTATTGACCTCAACGAACAACTTATCCGCAACAAGCCGGCAACTTTTTTCTTTCGCATGAAAGGCGACGCCATGAAGGATGCCGGAATTTTTGATGGAGATGTAATGATTGTGGACCGGTCGGTAAAACCGGTAAGCGGCAAAATAATTGTGGCCATATTAAACGGCGAACTATTGGTGCGGCGCTTTCATAAAAATTTTTCGTCGGCATTTTTAATTCCCGAAAATGAGCGCTTTAAAAGCATCAACCTGGCGGCCTTCAGCAATTTTGCCGTTTGGGGCGTGGTAACCTATGTTATCCATACTGTTTAAACGCCGGTAGCGGCAATTTATAGTGAGCATGAAAGCCATACTCGACTGCAACAATTTTTACTGTGCCTGCGAACGCCTGTTTCTTCCGCAGCTTGCAGAAAAACCGGTAATTGTATTAAGCAACAACGATGGCTGCATTGTGTCCCGAAGTGATGAAGCCAAGCTATTGGGCATTCCCATGGCCGGGCCATACTTTATGGCAAAGCCGGTAATTGAAAAAAATAAGGTGGTAGTGTTTTCCTCAAACTATAATTTGTACGGCGACCTGAGCTGGCGTGTAATGGAAACCTTAAGGCAAATGATAGGTAAGGAAAATGTAGAAGTATATTCGGTAGATGAAGCTTTTCTCAACCTTTCGCTTTTTACCAACCACAACCTCTATACTACCGGCCTGCAATTAAAGGACGAAGTGGAACTATGGACGGGCATAAAAGTATCCGTAGGTATTGCACCCACAAAAGTATTGTGCAAAGTGGCCAACCGTATTGCCAAAAAAAACAAAATAGCCAGCAACTGCGTAGTGGTGCTTAATGATGCGGCGGAAATAAAAAAAGCGCTGCAGCAAACGCCGGTAAACGAAATATGGGGTATAGGCGCACAGTATGCCCAAAAACTCAAAGAAAACTGGGGCATTTATGATGCCTGGCAGTTACAGGGCATGAGCGAAAATTTTGCCGCAAAAGAACTGGGCGGCGTAGTAGGCAAAAGACTTATCAGGGAACTGAGGGGAGAAACGGCAAGAGAAATGCAGGATGAACTGGTTGTAAAAAAAATGATTGCCACTACAAGAATGTTTGGGCAACCGGCAAAAACCCTGCAGGAAATTAAAGAAGCCGTGGCTACCTACACATCGAGGGCGGCAGAAAAACTAAGGCGCCAGCATAGCGCCGCCAAAAATATCAGCGTATTTGTAGTGGCCAAAAGCGAAAAGAGCAATGCCGGTTTCAGGGGAGAAATGTACAGCTTGTCTGCAACACTTCCCATGGCTACATGCTTTACCAACGAATTAATAAAATATGCTGTGGCTTTAGCGGAAAAGTTATATGTAAAAGGCCGCACTTACAAAAAGGCCGGCGTAATGCTGAGCGGATTGGTACCCGCCACATCCATACAGGCAAACTTATTTTGCCACGCAACAAAAAATAATGAAAGAAAACTGATGGAGATGATAGACAATATAAATTTCAGCCAGGGCAACGACGTACTAAAATTTGCCGCAAGCGGCACCCGGCGCAATTGGAAAATGCGGCAGGAACTACGCAGCCCACGCTATACTACAAGATGGAACGAACTGTTTACCCTTACCTGAAATTTGCAGCAAAAAAATTAGTTCATATTTTCTATCACCATTGCACTTGCCCCTCCTCCACCGTTACAAATACCGGCAGCGCCGTATTTGGCTTTATTTTGCTTGAGTACATTTATAAGTGTTACAATAATTCTTGCGCCACTTGCGCCCAAAGGGTGACCTAAAGAAACGGCACCACCGTTTACATTCACCTTAGAAGCATCCAGTTTCATACGCCTTGCGTTTTCAATACCTACTACAGAAAATGCTTCATTTAATTCCCAGTAATTAATATCATCCATTGTTAAACCGGCTTTGGCTACTGCTTTTGGAACTGCAAGTGCAGGTGTGGTGGTAAACCATTCAGGCGCCTGCTCTGCATCGGCATAAGCCAAAATTTTAGCAATAGGTTTAAGGCCAAGTTTATCTGCTTTTTCTTTGCTCATTAAAACCAGTGCGGCAGCGCCATCGTTCATAGTGCTGGCATTGGCGGCGGTTACGCTTCCATCGGCCTGAAATGCACTTTTTAACTCCGGAATTTTTTCAAACTTTACATTAAATGGCTCTTCATCTTTTGCAAATAATACTGGCTCACCTTTTTTTTGTGGTATGGCTACAGGAACAATTTCGTTTTCAAATTTTCCTGAATTTACAGAAGCCTGTGAACGCTTATAACTTTCAATGGCAAATGCATCCTGGTCTTCTCTTGATACATTGCATTCCTTCGCACAAAGTTCTGCTGCAGTTCCCATGGCTTTACCGTCATATACATCGGTGAGGCCGTCCTTGGCAAGGCCATCTGTAAGACCTACATTACCATATTTATTTCCCCAACGGATGCTATCACTATAAAAAGGCACATTACTCATACTTTCCATGCCGCCTGCAACCACAATATCTGCATCACCCAATAAAATACTTTGGGCTGCCTGTGCAATGGCCTTCATACCGCTGGCACATACTTTATTTACCGTAGTACAATTTACTTCATTGGGCAAGCCGGCAAATTTTGCGGCCTGGCGTGCAGGCGCCTGCCCAAGATTGGCCTGTAATACACAACCCATAAGTACATCCTGCACTTGATCGGCTTTAATACCTGCTTTTTCCAGTGCGCCTTTAATGGCCACAGCGCCTAATTTGGTTGCAGAAAAACTCTTTAAGCTGCCCCCAAAGCTACCAATGGGTGTACGCACCGCCGATATAATATAAACTTCCTTCATAATTGCCTGTTTTTATTTGCAAATTTAAGCATAAAGCCGCAGGAAAAATTAACAAGGCCGCATTTTAAATACTGCTACAAACATATTATCGGCATTTTGCAAATAGCCTTTAAAATACTGCTGTTGCTGTAAGATTATGTTATGTTTTGAAAGGGCCCATTGCACTATGTTTTCATTTTCTGCAGCAAATACTGAGCAGGTGATATAAAATAGCAAACCATTGCTATCCAGGCAGGATATAGCATGAGAAAGGATTTGTTGCTGGCGTTGGGTAAAACCCGCTAAATTGTTTTCGTTAAAGAAAAACAATTGCTCCGGCGTCCTGGCCCAGGTACCGCTGCCGCTGCAGGGAACATCGCAAAGAATAATATCAAAAAATTCATTTACAATAGGCCTGTTTTCTGCCGTTAAATCTGCAACAAAAGTTTTATACGCCTTAACACCTGCCACACCGAACCTTAGCGATAAATTCTTTAAAATACTTTCCCTTATATCCGATACTTGAAGTTGTATGTTTGCCTTTAGTTTATCATAAA
>Ga0209063_1000060_pt1 | contig 136673 bp, 131 predicted proteins | sample KloWWTmeKNB19Kit_FD_187177 | JGI IMG/M metagenome (GOLD analysis project Ga0209063, IMG submission 187177) | Active sludge microbial communities from Klosterneuburg, Austria, studying microevolution and ecology of nitrifiers - Klosterneuburg... | ecosystem: Engineered > WWTP > Aerobic digester... | reverse complement strand
TTAAAATACTTTCGGCAATGCGCTCACCAGGACTCAATAGTTCCTGATTATCATGTACTGACGTATGCATGTGAACACCTCAGTACTGACTGGTGGAATAGTGAGTGCAAGATTCGATATAGGCGAGCAGATCGCTGTAGCGATAACGAACGGCTCGGCTGCCTATTTTAACGAATGGCACCCGCGCTCCTGCCCAGCGGTCTCTTTCCAGGAATGCGATGCTGACGCTTAAGACTTTTGCGGCTTGTTTAGTAGTGAGTAAAAGGTCTTGCATGATTAACTCCATTTGTGGTTGAAATGGATTTAATACTGCTATAACTTGCCGAGAAATAAAAAAGGGTCAGTCGACTGAGGCGTAATTAAAATGCTATTCAGGACCGGTATGGATTTAGTAAATAAGTATTGACGCGGACTGATTGCATTTTGAAATGAAGTAAAAAACTACTAATTGCTTTTCTAATCTTCAAGCTGAGGCTCTTTTTTCAGATCAATTTTATATTGAAGCTTCGGGGGAGCGCCTTTTTTGCGATTTTTTTGCGGATCAACGCTTTTGATCCAATCTTTGATCGTTTCTTCGCTATAGACGTTGCCATTGCCAAGTCGCTGTATTATTAATGATTGAACCATATGGACAGGATGTATATCGGGATCAAGTGTCCATAAAGCGCTGGCGATGGCTTGACAGCGAATTCGGTCTTCCGTTTCATTTGCTGGCCGGTAGTTTTTGGTTTCTTTGGTGGTGATGGATTCGTAAGGCAAACGCTTGGGTGTCCAGCATGGCGGAAAATCGCAGTAAGTTTTTATACTCAGATTAATTACTTCTTCACGTTTCACATACACAGAATTCAGATAGGGTTTATCAAAATTATCCCATGCTAAACAAGCCATTGTCTTAAAGTAGTGATACACGTCTACAAAGAAAAAAATGAAGGAGTTATTTTCAAAAATTACCCCGTCGCGTGTTCTGGCAGTGACAACTCTATTTCTTATCGCGAGTACTAATCGAATGATGTATTCTCTGAGAACAGGCGGGATTGCTTTGGCATCGGTTTTTTCTGGATCAAGCCCCGCCCAATTATGAGCTAATTGCCAGACAGTTTTGTAATCGGGATTGTCATCAAGATACATATTAATTTGTTAACAATGATCATTTAATAATTTTCATTGACGGCTGATAGCTTGCACACTTGAGAGGATTGTATCTTGATAATATAGATATTCATCTATATTATCATGGACTATGAACTTTACGTGGAATGAAGCGAAGCGCAAAACTAATCTGAAAAAGCACGGTTTGGATTTTGCCGATTCTGAGAAGGTTTTTTCAGGCTACACACTAACGAGACCGGATACACGCTTTGCTTATACAGAAAACCGTTTTTCCACGATAGGTTTACTAGGGGTTGAGGTGGTGGTTATTGCGCACACTGAAACCGCTGATGAGATTCATATTATTTCTATGCGAAAAGCTGAACGCCATGAACAAAAAAACTACTTTGCCAGCCTCTAATGACTTGGATGAAGCACTTGTCTGGACTGACGATGATTTTAAGCAAGCGGTACATCGAGTCGGATTGAAGTCACTGCCGCAAAAGAAGCAGAAAATCAATATCACGCTTGATCCGGATATAGTGGCTTGGTTCAAGCAACAAGCCGGGGGGAGAGGATATCAAACGCTGATTAATGCTACGTTGCGAGAAGCCATGCAGAAAAAGACTATTGAAGAAACGATACGGCAAGTGATTCGGGAAGAATTGCATTCATCCTGAAAGCTTCTTGGCCGGTAAAATTATTTATTTGGTATTATGAATGGCAATGCGTACTCGTTCAAGCAGCTTATTGGTTACGGTGTCGCGGCGCTCAATTTGGCTAACATAAGCTTGACTGACACCTAAACATTGAGCCAGTTGTTCTTGCGTAATGCCTGCCTTGATTCGCGCCAGCGCTACGGGATTATCGACATAATCTTCTAGAACGAACGGTTCGTAGGCTTGTTCGTCACTCTGATTGGATTCGCAAACTGCCAATTCTTTTTCGATTTGATCTTTCAGCGCGCGATAAACTGCCATTGGTAGCAAGACATATTCGTCTTTGCCTTGGATGGATTTGATTTTCTGTAGTGTCATTTGTAAGCATCTCCACGTGACTTGATTTTCTCAACAGCAATAATTTTTACGACATCATGTCGTTCAAAGATAATGCGCCAGTTTCCAACTCGTAGCCTGAAATACGGTTCACCCTCCAGTTTCTTAATATCTAGTGAATTGTCATCAGGATTCCGGCCCAACTGTTCCAGTTTTTCAGCAATTCTGAATCGATCTGTTCTTGGTAGGTTTTGTAATTTCTTTTTGGCTTGAGAACGTATCAATAAACTGTAGGGTTTGCACATATTATAAGTTATAAAATATTATATTCAAGCGTTCTGATGTACTGGAAAAGACAATATTTTTTTATCGTCTTCAATTTTGAAATATCGAATTAATTGGAAAGAGATTTGCTGCATGGGTTTTCGCAAGCGTTCGATGTCGCTAACTATATAACCTGCTGTTACATCATTCGTCATTTTATGATTTACCAGTCGTTTGAGTGCATAAGCCGATATATCAATGCTTTCAGCAATGGTGATGAGAGTGCGGCGTAGATCGTGGAGAGTGAACGATACTCCGGATAGTTGAATAACTTTCTGTACTTGGCGACGCGGTTCAATTAAATATCCCGCTTTACCGTTTCCAGCAAAAACATATTCGGAATAGCTCTCGGTTTTTCTGCTTTGCAGCAGATCGAAAACAAAATCCGTTAACGGTAAAGTTAATGGCTCTCGATTTTTGGTGTCGGTTAATGTGAAAGAGCGATCATCCAAATCAATGTCAGACCATTTTAGCGTTGCAGCTTCTTGACGTCTTAGACCTGTAAACAAAAGAAATAAAAGATAATCAGCTACCATTGCAGACTGATTTGATATTTGATCTTGTTTAAGTGACATCACCGCCTCATACCAAAGGGGAAGTTGATGCGGTTTAATAACAGTCTGGCGACGATCTACCCGATACCAACCACGGGTTTGAGTAATACGAGAAACAGGATTTTCCCGTAAAATTGAATGTCCGTCGCCATCTTCATATTGCGCGATGGCAAAATTAAATAGGGCGCGCAAAAAGCGCATAGAAAGATTGGCGTATGCTTCGCCTCTATCTGCACCGATTTTGCTATGGCGTTTCGTCACCATATCTTTGCTGATATTGGTCAGTGCTTTATCCTGCCAATCAACAAATGCGACTTTCATCAACCGCCGATAATCGTAAACTGTTCGCTCCTTTAGATTTTTTCTGACTCTTACGAAGTCATCAAAAGCCTGTTTGAGTGTTGTACTTTTTAAAATTTCCTGTTCTTTTTCGGCAATCGGATTGCGACCAGTTGCAATATGCCCCAGTAGTTTATGAGCTTCTTTTCGAGCTTGTTCCACCGTTAATTCAGGATAGCGGCCAAGAGTTACGCGCTTAACCTTTCCGTCAATCCGCTTTTCAAGAATGAAAGATTTCGCACCAGTAGAAGTAATACGAACGGCAAAACCTTTCAATTCGATATCCCGAATGAAGGCTTGCCCTGTTGCTGGTGTAGGCAATTTGTCTACATAAGATTTCGTGATTTTCTGCGGTAAAGTTTGGAACGTTGTCATTATTTTAATCCCCATTCATGTAGACGCCATGTAGACACTATGTAGACAGTAGGCGTCAAACTATGGGTGGAAGTTTAAAACAATATAACAATAAAAATCAATACGAAACAATGAGATGCGTGTATATTAAAAAATATTAAAACAACATAAAACAGTACATTTTAGAATTCGTAATCAGTAGGTCGGAGGTTTGACTCCTCTCAACAGCATTAATAATCAACAACTTAGAAACGCAACCGAATCTGTTTCACTTCGATTGTGCCAAATTTGTGACATTCAGCACACCATCCAAGACCTGGGCATGTTGGGCAAATTGCTCAGGTGCAAGGTGAGCTTAACGCCTCACCATTTCAGCAGGTTCCCATGTGCCCACTTCCTGAATGACATTCAACGGCACGCCATTCTGAGTCAGTCAGCTTGCCCAAGTATGGCGTAAAAAAATTGTAAACAACCCTGGGGTTTCTCTTACAATACTCTTTTCATTAGGCATACATGCTCATATTTACTCGTAAACAAATTATTTTCTTCGCATTGCTTTTTTGTGCGGTAGCAGGTTATTGGTATTTCAGCGATAACAAAAGAACCAGTAAAAGTACCTACAAGATTCGCGCGGTAGAGCGGGGAGATATTATTCAAATGATATCAGCTAATGGTACTGTGACGCCTGTGGTTGTAGTGAATGTAGGCACGCAAGTTTCAGGTACGGTGTTGCGCTTGTATGCGGATCATAATGATCAAGTACAAACCAACCAGATATTGGCTGAGCTTGATCCTGCTCTACTTAAAGCACAATTTCAACAAGCTAAAGCTAATTTGAATAATGCTCATGTTGGACTCAGAATGGCTGAAAGCAAGCTAAAACGTCAACGTCTTTTAAATCAACAAGGCTTTATTTCTCCTGAAGCATTAGAAATTGCTGAACAAGAGGTTGAAGCGGCGCGTGCGCAAGTTTCGATCAATAAAGCGCAAGTCACGCGAGACGAGGCTAATCTTAATTACACTGTCATTCGCTCCCCGATTTCAGGCGTAGTCATTGCGCGTGACGTCGATATTGGCCAAACTGTCGCGGCCAGCTTCCAAACACCGACGCTATTTAAAATCGCCAAAGATCTACGGCAAATGCAGATCAACATCAGTGTGGCGGAAGCTGATATTGGTCAACTTCATGTCGATCAAGTCATTCAATTTACGGTCGATGCGTTTCCCAATCGCAAGTTCAAAGGATTGGTAAAACAAGTTCGATTAAACCCTACCATTCAGGAAAATGTCGTGACCTATAACGTTGTGGCAATGGTGGATAATGAAGATGGTACGTTACTACCAGGCATGACAGCCAATATTCACTTTGTGGTGACGCAACGTAAAGAAGTATTGCGCGTACCGAATGCAGCTTTGCGTTTTCAGCCTAAAGGACTGGAGGAGACTGAAAAAAACAATAAACCAGCAGCATCGAATTCATCACGCGTTTTCCGGTTGAAACAGGAGAATGCTGAGGCCGTGACTATAACGACCGGAATTACCGATGGTAATTTTACTGAGATTATCAGTGGTGAAATTGCTGAGGGTGATTCGGTCATTATTAGTGAAGTCGTCGATAAAAAAGAAGCGGAAAGCAAATTTAAATTGCGTGTTTTTTAGTGTCATCAATGGCGATGAATATTTCTGCTGAACCATTGATTCGCATCGAGCATTTGGAAAAAAGCTATAGCTTGCAAGACGCTTATGGACATACCATTACCAATCCTGTTTTGTTTGATGTCAATTTGTTGATTCGATACGGAGAATTTGTCGCTATCATGGGACAGTCTGGATCAGGGAAATCGACTTTGATGAATATTTTGGGGTGTCTGGATACACCTTCTAAAGGTTCTTACTGGTTGGCAGGAGAAGATATCTCTACTTTATCGAATGATCAACTCGCGCACATTCGAAATCAACGTATTGGTTTTGTATTTCAAGGGTTTAATTTGCTCAAGCGCATGACTGCGCTGGAAAATGTTGCAATGCCGCTACTCTATGCAGGCATCCATCGCGCGCAGAGCCGTAAACGTGCGCTAGAACTGTTATGCCGTACCGGTTTGGAAAAATTCTCACAGCATCAACCTAATCAGCTTTCAGGAGGGCAACAACAACGTGTTGCTATCAGTCGTGCTTTAATTAACAATCCACCACTGATTTTGGCGGACGAACCAACAGGCAATTTGGATTCTCAAACTAGCCAGGAAATTATGCAGTTGTTTCAGAAGCTTAACCAAGAACAAGGAATGACCATTGTGTTAGTGACACACGAAGATGATATCGCTGCTTATGCGAAACGGTTAATTATCCTAAAAGATGGTCGTGTTATCGTTGATAAAAACAATATTTAACTTGTTATTTCGATGTTGTAGCAGTTTAAATTCCATTGATGCTTAATTGATGAATCTATTTGCCATTTTTACCGAAGCCTTGGGCGCTTTGCGCCAGAATAGACTACGCACCGGATTGACCATGCTAGGAATGATTATTGGCGTTGCAGCGGTAGTGTTAATGCTCTCGATTGGTCAGGGTGCACGTACCAAAATCACTGAAACCATTGCTGCGATGGGAAGTAATCTGTTTATTGTCGTCCCAGGTGCAACGTCATCCGGCGGATTCAGTTTTGGTAGCGGCAGCGTTCGTACACTTACTATCAATGATGCCTACAGCATTGCCGATCTCGCTTCGGTTAGTGCAACGGCTCCCGTTACTTCTGGCACGGTACAACTCAATTATGCTGCGAAAAACTGGAGCACCATTATCACTGGTACAACGCCTGATTATTTCATAGTTGGGAACTGGAAGATGGAGTCAGGTACCATTTTTACCGACTCTGACATACGTTCGGCTGCTCGTGTTGTTGTACTCGGAGCAATCACTGCGAAAAACCTTTTTGGCGAAGAAGATCCCGTCGGTAAAACAATTCGAATCACCAATCGACCTTTCTTGGTCGTGGGGGTATTAATGGCAAAAGGTCAGAGTTTGACTGGACGCGATCAAGATGACAATATTTTTATTCCGATCACCACCAGTGAACGGCAAATTACGGGCAATCCTTTTCCTGGTTCCATACGTTATATGCTAGTGCAAGGAAAATCCGCTGAAGATATGGATATTGCCGAAATCGAAATTACCCAATTGTTACGACAACGCCATCGAATCGGCAAAGGCAAGGAAAATGATTTTACCGTGCGCAATTTAACCGCGATTGCCGATGTGGCGACCGATGCCGCAAAAATCATGTCAATTGTTCTTGGTGCCATCGCTTCGGTATCTTTATTGGTAGGAGGTATCGGTATTATGAACATCATGTTGGTATCGGTTACCGAACGTACTCGTGAAATCGGAATTCGCATGGCTATTGGCGCCAATCAACAAGCGATTCTCACGCAATTTTTACTAGAAGCGATGATGATTTGCATCATGGGGGGATTGCTAGGATTATTGATTGGCATCGGAGGAGCTTGGGTTGTTAGCCAAGTCGCTGATATGCTTATCGTCATTACTTTAGGGATGGTGGGGCTTGCTTTTCTGTTTGCATCCGCGGTAGGAATTTTCTTTGGGTTTTATCCTGCGAGAAAAGCCGCATCATTAAAACCCGTTGATGCGCTTCGTTATGAATAACCTTAGCAATTGTGTAATATGACACCCGAAGAAAATAAAGAAAAACCGACATCCGATTTTCTAGCAATGGTGATCATCCAGCAAAAAAATTCTTCGATTGCCGTGGGAGAAATCAAGAATGCTTTGCATGAGCGTGGTTTTGGTATTTTGATGGCGATCGCTGCAATACCGATTTGTTTACCGATACCTGCTCCACCAGGTTATACAACGCTTTTTTCGTTACCGCTATTTATTTTTTCGTTGCAAATGATTTTTGGCATGCATGCGCCGTGGTTACCCGAGTGGTTGGAACGGAAAAGTATTGAAAAAACAATTTTGGAGAAGATGCTTATCAAAGCTGATCCGTGGTTGAAAAAAATAGAAAAATACATGAAACCTCGCTTGACTTACATTGCCGCAAGTACTTGGGAGAGATTTATCGGAATTTTTGCATTTGTATTCGCGATATCAATCGCGATACCGTTACCGTTGACTAATTTTCTTCCGGGCTTAGGCATTTTGATCATGTCTTTAGGACTGGTTAATCGCGATGGTTTAACGATTCTCTCCGGCATGCTGGTTGGCACGGTAGGTATTGGTGTTGCTATGACTTTCTTACTGATATTGTGGTTGGGAATCAGTATGCCGGAGTTTTTCTAGCGATAAATGGATCTTTAGTTTGATAAAGGTTATCTTTTTTTGTGGTTTGTTACTTATTTTTCAAGCTAATAGATCATGTTTAATTACCTAGAGGCAAGTAAAGCAGATAGGTTATAATTAAGCAATGAATCTAATCAGATCAATCTTAATTCAAGTTGGATTTGATTAGTTTGATTGACGGGTTTGTTAAATTCAGCTAACATCGCGCTCCATATTTTGCATAATAAAAAATATAATATAAGGAAACACGATTGACCAAGCTATCTCATTTTTTAACGAAATAGAGCATGCTTGAAATTAAAAATAAGCCACTTGTGACTGTATTAAAAATACAGTTATTGTTTATTCTGATAGCGGTGATTGTTTTTGCTTATTGGTTTGGATTACATGGCGCGATATCTGCGACTTTGGGTGGTGGAATTAATGTTTTAGCTGGTGTTGTTTTTGGTTTGATAATTTCTCGTCATCAAGGTTTTTTGCCAGGTGATGTAATCAAAACAGCCTTAAAAGCAGAAGTATTTAAAATCATTTGTATTGTTTTTTTGTTATGGTTGGTTTTTAAGATTTATTCCGATGTTATTCCAGCGATCTTTATCGGGGTTTTTGTGCTGACCGTGCTTTTGCATAGCGCGGCATTATTTGTGGTAAATGAAAAATAATTATCCTATTGATTCTCAATATACTGTTTTATGGCATCAAATACAGAACTAACTCCGACTTCTTATATAGATCACCATCTTACTAATTTAACCTTCCAAATCAAGGAAGGAAGTTTTTGGGTCTTGCATGTTGATACCTTAGTCACATCAATCATATTGGGTGTTCTGAGCCTGGGATTTGTTTGGCTTGTTGTACGTAAAGCGACCCCTGGAGTGCCGTCCAAAAGACAGGCTTTTGTCGAACTTGCTGTTGAGTTCATAGATAATGAAGTGAAAAATACATTTCATGGCGATCGGCATGCTTTTGTTGCGCCTACTGCGTTGACAATTTTTATCTGGGTATTAATGATGAATGCAATGGATATTCTTCCTATTGATATTCTTGCCTGGATTTACGAGCATATTTTTGGTTTACATAATTGGCGATCAGTACCGACTACTGATGTCAATACTACTTTTGCGTTAGCCTTGTCAGTTTGGTTCTTGATGATTTTCTTCAATATCAAGGTAAAAGGAATGGGAGGTTGGTTGCATGAATTGTTTTGCACTCCTTTCGGTTCTAATCCGCTTCTTTGGATTCTAAATTTATTATTTAATTTTATCGAGTATGTTTCTAAGCCACTGTCGCATTCATTGCGTTTGTTTGGTAATATCTACGCCGGTGAAATTATTTTCTTATTGCTTGGAATGTGGGCGGCAACTGGGATAAGTGGAACTATTTTTGGCTCTATATTAGGAGCTGGTTGGGCAATATTTCACATCCTGATTGTGACTTTGCAAGCATTCATCTTTATGATGCTGACAGTTGTTTACATATCGATGGCACATGAATCTCATTAGATTGTAAAGTTTTATTGTTACAAATTATTATTAATCTTAATTACATAAGGAAATTAAAATGGAGAACTTGCAGTATTTGGCAATGATTCAAGCTTATACAGGTATAGGCATTGGTTTGATGATCGGACTTGGGGCGGCAGGTGCTTGTATCGGTGTGGGTGTAATGTGTAGTCGTTTTTTAGAGGGCGCTGCACGCCAACCCGAAATGATACCAACATTGCAAGGGAAAGTTTTTTTATTGTTGGGTTTAACTGATGCTTCTTTTATTATTGCGGTAGGTTTGGCAATGCTGTTTGCATTTGGTAATCCGTTATTGGCTGTTATTCAGTCTGCTGCTCAGTAGTTTGTTTTTGCTACTGATTTTAGAAATTATATAGGCTTGTTATGAATATTAATTTTACTTTAATTTCGCAAGCGATAGCCTTTGCCGTCTTTATCTGGTTTACCGTTAAGTATGTATGGCCGCCGTTACTGCGTGCTATTGAGGCACGGCAAAAAATGATTGCCGATGGATTGGCTGCCGGGGAACGTGGCCGACATGAGTTAGAGTTGGCGAATCAGCGTTCTTCAGATGTATTGAAGGATGCAAAGCAGCGTGCATCAGAAATTATTTTGCAAGCTGAGAAACGTGCTACCGAAATCGTTGAAGAAGCTAAAAAAGCAGCGAAAGAAGAGGGAGATCGGATTCTGTCGGGTGCAAAAGCAGATATAGAGCACGAAGTGTTTGGCGCTAAAGAAAGTTTACGTAAGCACGTCGCAGAATTGGCTCTTGCGGGCGCTGCAAAAATACTTCGTCGTGAAGTCGATATAAGGCAGCATGCTGAGATGCTTAATTCACTTGAAAAAGATTTGAGTAAATAATGGCTGAAGCGATTACAGTTGCTAGACCTTACGCAGATGCGCTTTATAAGTTATCGCTAAAAGGTAATAGTTTGTCGCAGTGGTCCAAGATGCTAAAGTTGGCTGCTGCTATTGCTGAAGAGAAGCAAGTTAAGACGCTGATTGGTCATCCCAAAGTGTCTGCTCATCAGCTTAGTCAATTGTTTCTGGACATTGGTAAAAATACTTTTAATAATGAAGCGAATAATCTCTTTACAATGCTGGCTGAAAATAAAAGAGTGCATATATTGCCGCAAATAAGTCAATTATTTGAATATTTGAAAGCGCAACACGAAGGTATTTTGGAAGCAAAAATTGCTAGCGCCTTTGAAATGGATGCGAAGCAATTAAAGAAATTGACAGACGATCTTGAAAGAAAATTTAATCGAAAAATTGAGCCGAAAGTAAGTGTTGATCCAGAGCTAATTGGTGGAGTCAAAGTTGAAGTCGGCGATGAAGTTTTTGATGCGTCTGTGCGAGGTAAACTTGAATCCATGACAATTGCCCTTAAGAGCTAGGAGTTAATGAAATGCAGTTAAATCCATCCGAAATCAGTGAGCTGATTAAAAAGAGGATAGAAGGACTTGCAGATACGGCTGAAATCCGTACGCAAGGAACGATCGTATCGGTTACAGACGGTATTGTTAGAATACATGGACTTTCTGACGTAATGCAAGGTGAAATGTTGGAATTTCCAGGAAATACCTATGGTTTGGCGCTTAACCTTGAACGTGATTCGGTTGGTGCGGTAATTATGGGCGCTTACGAACATATTCGCGAAGGTGATGTTGTTAAGTGTACCGGACGTATTTTGGAAGTTCCCGTAGGGGAAGGCTTACTAGGTCGTGTTGTAAATGCTCTGGGACAACCTATCGATGGAAAAGGTCCTATCACTGCAGAGAGATCGGAGCCAATTGAAAAAATTGCACCTGGGGTGATTTGGAGAAAGTCGGTTGATCAACCCGTGCAAACGGGTTTGAAGTCAGTTGATTCGATGGTGCCTGTGGGAAGAGGGCAGCGCGAATTAATTATTGGTGATCGGCAAACAGGAAAAACTGCAGTAGCGGTGGATGCGATTATTAATCAGAAAGGCCAAAACATGTTGTGTATTTATGTTGCGGTCGGGCAAAAAGCCTCTTCTATTGCTAACGTAGTGCGTAAACTTGAAGAACATGGCGCGATGGCCTATACCATTGTGGTTGCAGCGACGGCTTCTGAGTCTGCTGCGATGCAATTTATTGCACCTTATTCAGGTTGTACTATGGGAGAATATTTCCGTGATATCGGTCAAGATGCATTGATTGTTTATGATGACTTGACCAAACAAGCGTGGGCTTATCGTCAAATATCATTGTTATTAAGACGCCCTCCTGGACGTGAAGCTTATCCTGGCGATGTTTTCTATTTGCATTCGCGCTTGCTGGAAAGAGCAGCGAGAGTGAGCGTGGATTATGTCGAAAAAGCTACTAATGGAAAAGTTACAGGTAAGACAGGATCTTTGACAGCTTTACCGATCATCGAAACCCAGGCAGGTGACGTAACAGCTTTTGTGCCTACCAATGTTATTTCGATTACTGATGGACAAATATTCTTAGAGACCGATCTGTTTAATGCGGGTATTCGCCCTGCGATTAACGCGGGTGTTTCAGTTTCACGTGTGGGTGGCGCTGCGCAAACTAAAGTTATTAAAAAACTAGGCGGTGGTATTCGTTTGGCATTGGCACAGTATCGAGAATTGGCTGCTTTTGCGCAGTTCGCTTCTGATTTGGATGAAGCAACCAGGAAGCAGCTCGAGCGCGGAAAAATGGCGACGGAACTGATGAAACAACCCCAGTATGCTACCTTGAGTGTTTCTGAAATGGCTCTGACATTGTTTACCATTAATAATGGCTATTATGATGATGTAGAAGTTAAACGTGCTTTGGCTTTCGAATCGGCATTGAAAAGTTATATTCGGAGTCAATATGGTGCAATTTTGGAGAAAATCGAAAAATCCAAAGAACTTGATGCGGAAACAGAAAAACAATTAAGTGCGGCAATTCAAGAATTCAAGCAAAGTGGAACCTATTAAGCCATGGCTGGTAGCAGAGAGATTCGCAATAAAATCAAAAGCGTAAAAAATACGCAAAAGATAACGCGCGCCATGGAAATGGTTGCGGCATCGAAAATGCGAAAAGCTCAAGATCGCATGAAGAAGGCACGACCTTATGGTGAAAAAATCCGTAATGTTGCTGCGCATATGAGTGGCGCTAATACTGAATATCGACATCCCTTTTTGGTGGAAAGAGATACTGTAAAAAGAGTCGGTATTATTGTTGTGACTTCGGATAAAGGTTTGTGTGGTGGTCTGAATACCAATGTGTTACGGAAAGCTTTAAGTCAGATGAAAATTTGGCAATCTGAAGGTGAGCAAATTGAAGTTTGTTGCATCGGTAATAAGGGCTTAGGTTTTATGAGTCGTATCGGTGCAAATGTCATTTCTCAGGTGGTGGCGTTGGGTGATGCTCCTGATATGTCAAGATTGATCGGTGCGGTTAAAGTTGTATTGGATGGCTATATACAAGATCGTTTTGATCGTGTTTTTATTTATTATAATCGCTTTATCAATACAATGAAGCAAGAGCCAGTGATGGAACAGTTGCTTCCCTTGACTGATGAACGTGTTCGTGGTGGCGAAAAAGAAGGTGTTAAATCGCATACATCGTGGGATTACATTTATGAGCCTGAAGCAAAACCGGTTATCGATGATATTATGACTCGGTATGTTGAAGCGATTGTTTATCAAGCGGTGGCTGAGAATATGGCGTCGGAGCAATCAGCTAGGATGGTTGCCATGAAGGCTGCTTCTGATAACGCTGGAAATGTTATTGATGAATTGACATTGATTTACAACAAATCTCGACAAGCAGCCATTACAAAAGAATTGTCTGAAATTGTAGGTGGCGCTGCTGCCGTTTAAAAATATATTTTTGTAATTTTAGGAAACAATAATGAGTCAAGGAAAAATTGTTCAGTGTATAGGTGCAGTGATTGATGTGGAGTTTTCGCGTGAATCGATTCCCAAAGTGTATGATGCGCTGGTAATGGAAGGATCCGAGCTCACATTAGAAGTCCAACAACAATTGGGTGATGGTGTTGTTCGTACTATTGCACTGGGGTCGTCTGATGGCTTGCGTCGAGGTATGGTTGTGAAAAATACCGGTGAACAAATCAAGGTTCCGGTCGGTACTAAAACACTCGGACGTATTATGGATGTGTTGGGACGGCCTATCGATGAGATGGGTGCTATCGGTTCCGAACAAACTATGTCGATTCATCGTTCAGCCCCTGCTTTTGATGAATTATCAGCATCAACAGAATTACTCGAAACTGGCATTAAAGTGATTGATTTGATTTGCCCTTTTGCTAAGGGTGGTAAAGTAGGCTTGTTCGGTGGTGCAGGGGTTGGTAAAACCGTCAATATGATGGAATTGATTCGCAACATTGCGATTGAACATAGTGGTTACTCTGTTTTTGCTGGAGTCGGCGAACGTACTCGCGAAGGTAACGATTTCTATCATGAAATGAAAGATTCTAAAGTTCTGGATAAAGTAGCATTGGTTTATGGACAAATGAATGAACCACCTGGAAACCGTTTGCGTGTAGCATTGACAGGTTTAACAATGGCAGAGTCGTTTCGTGATGAAGGTCGCGATGTTTTATTCTTTGTTGATAATATTTATCGTTACACACTTGCAGGAACTGAAGTTTCGGCGTTGCTTGGTCGCATGCCATCGGCTGTGGGTTATCAACCTACTTTGGCTGAAGAAATGGGGCGCTTGCAGGAACGTATCACTTCGACGAAAACAGGTTCTATTACCTCGATACAAGCCGTTTACGTGCCTGCGGATGACTTGACTGATCCTTCGCCAGCAACGACTTTTGGACACTTAGATGCAACGGTTGTATTGTCGCGTGACATTGCTTCTTTAGGAATTTATCCGGCTGTTGATCCACTAGATTCAACTTCGCGCCAACTCGATCCGCAAGTTGTTGGAGAGGAGCATTACAACACGGCGCGTTCTGTACAACAGACTCTGCAACGTTATAAAGAGCTGAGAGACATTATCGCTATTTTGGGTATGGATGAATTATCGGCTGAAGATAAATTAGCAGTTAGTAGAGCACGTAAAATTCAACGTTTCTTGTCACAACCTTTTAACGTCGCTGAGGTTTTTACAGGATCACCTGGAAAATATGTTTCCCTCAAAGATACTATTAAAGGTTTTAAAGGTATCGTTGAAGGAGAATACGATGAACTTCCTGAACAAGCATTCTATATGGTAGGCAGTATTGAAGAAGCTGTTGAAAAAGCAAAAACGCTTCAATAATTAAGAGAGGAAAGTAAATATGGGTACTGTCTTTCATCTTGATATTGTGAGCGCCGAAGAATCTATTTATTCTGGACCGGTTGAATTCGTTGTGGCTCCTGCGCAAATGGGTGAAGTGGGTATTTACCCTCGACATACGCCTTTGTTGACCAGAATCAAATCTGGTATGGTGCGTATTAAAGCGCAATTGAAAGAAGAAGAGCTTGTTTATGTTTCAGGCGGTATGCTTGAAGTGCAACCAGATGTCGTGACGATTCTGGCAGATACTGCCGTACGTAGTGATGATTTGGATGAAGCGAAAGCAATGGAAGCTAAAAGAGCGGCTGAAGACGCTATGAAAAACCGTGAATCCGAATTAGATTATGCCAAAGCGCAAGCAGAACTGATGGAAGCTATGGCGCAGTTAGCTGCTATCGATAAGTTAAGAAAGCGTCGACATTGATATGCATCAAGTTTTGATTTGGGTAAAAAAGCGACTTAAGTCGCTTTTTTTATTATGCATCGATCTAATTTAGTTGCGAGTAATATTACAATTGTCTCAAAATCGAACAAGATATTTCAACTAATTATGTTCATTATTTTATGAACGATTGATACTATGTAACTCTATGAAATCTATGCCTGATTTTAATCAACTGAATATTGTAATTCTGGCTGCAGGTGCTGGAAAACGCATGCAATCAACTCTTCCAAAAGTGCTTCATACATTGGCAGGCTACCCTCTTCTGAGGCATGTCATCAATACGGCTAGACTACTATCACCCAGTAAGATTTGTATCGTGATTGGTCACGGCGGAGAAATGGTCAGGAAAGAGATATCAGACGATGATTTAATCTGGGCGGTGCAAGAAGAGCAGTTGGGTACCGGACATGCCGTTATGCAGGCGCTACCGAATCTTAATAAAAATGAAAGAACGCTTGTACTCTATGGGGATGTTCCTTTAGTTAAGATTGAGACGCTAAAAAAATTAATAGCGGTGACGGGTGAGAAACAGTGCGCACTCATGACTGCAATACTGCCAGATGCAACAGGATATGGACGGATTGTTCGTGATGGAGCAAAAAATATCACAGCTATTGTTGAGCAAAAAGAGGCTAGTGAAGAACAACTGGCTATTCATGAAATTAATACTGGTATTATGCTTGTTCCTAATGAATATCTACATGATTGGTTGCCTAAGCTTAAAAATAGCAATGCACAACGAGAATATTATTTGACCGATATTATTGGGATGGCCGCTAAACTGAATATTGAAATATCATCAACCCAGCCTGTCAGCGAATGGGAGGTCATGGGCGTTAATAATAAATGCCAGCTAGCTGAGTTGGAGAGAATCTATCAAAAAGAGCGAGCGAATGAATTGCTTGAGCAAGGAGTAAAATTAATAGATCCATCCAGAATAGACTTTCGAGGCACCATATCTTGCGAATCAGACGTTGAAATTGATATAAATTGCATTTTTGAAGGAAATGTAAGACTTGGAAGAGGGGTAAAAATTGGCGCAAACTGTATTTTAAAAAATGTAACAGTTGCAGCAAATACCATTATTCACCCGTTTTGTTTAATTGAAGAGGCGGAAATTGCGGATGAATGCAGAATAGGTCCTTTTGCTCGAATTCGACCTGGTACTGTACTTTCATCCAAAGCACATATTGGTAATTTTGTCGAAGTGAAAAATAGTCAAATTGGATTAGGAAGTAAAGTGAATCATCTCAGTTATATTGGAGATTCGGTTATAGGCAAAGGGGTTAATATTGGCGCTGGAACGATTACTTGTAACTATGATGGTGCCAATAAATATCAAACTGTGATAGAAGACGATGTGTTTATTGGATCGGATACACAGCTCATAGCGCCAGTGAGAGTCTCCAAAGGTTCTACTATAGGTGCAGGTTCAACTATTACTAAAGATACACCTGAAGGTACGTTGACATTGGCGAGATCGAAGCAAATTAGTATTTCAGGATGGAAGCGTCCTACTAAAACAAAAAAATAAAAAAAAGAAATTGGCCTTTTCTTGTTTCTCAATTAAAAGAATTCAATTTAGGAGAAGATAGAAATGTGTGGAATAGTGGGTGCAATCGCTAAAGTTAACGTAGTTCCAATACTACTGGAAGGCTTATCGCGTCTTGAATATAGAGGTTATGATTCTGCAGGACTGGTAGTTACAAAAGATGGTTTTTTGGATAGGGTGCGCACACAAGGTCGTGTAGCCGAATTAAGCAGGCTGGCAGCAAATGGTAATAAGCAAGGTTTTGCTGGTATTGCACATACTCGTTGGGCAACGCACGGAGAACCTTCGGAGCGCAATGCGCATCCGCATTTTTCTGAAAAGAAATCGCGTATTGCTGTGGTTCATAACGGTATCATTGAAAATCACGAAGAAATACGTTCGCAGCTCAAAAAGCATGGATACCAATTTCTATCCGATACGGATACCGAAGTCATTGTTCATTTGATCGCCTTTAAGCTAGAGCAAGGCAATGATTTATTCAAAGCAGTTTGTTTGTCATTAGTGGAATTACGTGGTGCGTATGCGATTGCTGTCATGCAAGAGACTGATCCAGATCGCATCATTGTTGCACGAAATGGTGCCCCCCTATTGATAGGTGTTGGTGAAAATGGCAATTACATTGCGTCTGATACATCGGCATTGCTGCAAGCGACCCGTAAAATTATTTATTTGGAAGAAGGTGATGTTGCTGAGATCAACACACATAACTACCGAATTGTAAATTGCCTAAATAATCCATTAGGCGATTCTGTTGAACGTACCATTCATGAAAGTGCTTTATCGAATGAAGCGCTTGAGCTCGGTCCTTATGCGCATTTCATGCAAAAAGAGATATTCGAGCAACCCATTGCAGTGGGTAACACTCTGGAAATGGTATTCAATGCCCAATCGATTTCTCCAAATCTATTTGGTAATGAAGCAAGAGAAATTTTTTCGCAAACGAAAGGTATTCTCATTCTGGCCTGTGGTACCAGTTATCACGCAGGATTAGTCGCAAGATATTGGTTTGAAACCGTTGCTGGCATGAAATGTGATGTTGAAATCGCGAGCGAATACCGCTATCGTGATCCTATTGCCGATCCGAATACATTGGTTATTGGCATCTCTCAATCCGGAGAAACCGCCGACACTTTAGCTGCAGTGAGTTATGCAAAAAAATTAGGACATAAATACAGTCTTGCAATTTGTAATGTGCCTGAAAGCGCTTTGATAAGGCAAACGAATCTGCGTTTCTTAACGCGTGCTGGTCCAGAAATTGGCGTCGCATCGACAAAAGCGTTTACGACGCAACTTGCATCACTTTTGTTGTTAACAATCATGTTAGCGAAATTGCATCGTAATTTATCTGCCGAAGCGGAGCAGAAAATGATCGCTGCATTACGACATCTACCTGTTGCGCTTCAGAGTGCATTGCAGGTAGAACCGGAAGTAAAAACATGGGCTAAGAAGTTTTCAGAAAAACGACATGCATTATTTCTGGGGCGTGGGGTACATTACCCAATAGCCATGGAAGGAGCATTGAAGCTTAAGGAAATTTCGTATATCCATGCAGAGGCCTATGCAGCAGGTGAGTTAAAACATGGCCCGTTGGCTTTAGTTGATAGTGAAATGCCGATCGTTGCAATTGCACCGAATGATCAATTACTCGGTAAACTTAAATCAAATTTACAGGAAGTTCATGCACGTGGTGGAGAACTCTATGTGTTTGCAGATGCCGACTCTCAAATTGAGGAAAGCAAGAATGTTCACGTGATTCGATTATCCGAACATGCAGGTTTGTTGAGCCCGATTTTGCATACTATTCCATTACAAATGCTGGCGTACCATGTCGCCTTAGAAAAAGGAACCGATGTTGATAAACCACGTAATTTAGCAAAAGCTGTGACAGTTGAATAAACTGAGGTTATTAGGATTTTTAAATTGTAGAAAAGTAATAAAGTTGGACACTAAGTAATAAAGTTGAATACTAAAATAATAGTATCCAACTTTATTATTCTTTCACATAAATCTTAAGAATGGTCGATATAGTTATTTATTCATTTACGGAAGAAGGAATTCACGCGTATCAATAGGTAAGCCTGATTTTGAAAAAAAATTGCCCCCCATTTCACTTATTGGAAGATTTTTACACTCTGAATAAGCAATGAGGCGTTGATTTTTTTCAATGGCTACACCATCTTTCAGTCCCCAGCCCCTACCAACTGCAGAATAAACAACATAATGGTAAGGTTCGTTTATAAAACGTAAATAACCTCCGCCACCACCGGAAAACATTAATGATTTAGCTTGTATAACCTGAGTAGAAGATTCTGATACGGGTAGTACTAACTCGATTTTTCCTTTTTTCCCAAAGCGGTACTGCAAATATCCGTCATGTGCAGAGAAATTATTTGAAGCACAAATTGAGACAATTTTCTTGTTTTTCTTTAAAAGACAAGAAAAAATAATTTTTTCATCGATTTTGCAATGAGAATTGGAAGCCCAAAGTGGCATAGCAATTAGGCTTGAAATTCCGATTACAAATATAGTTTTTATCATTTCAATAGGGCAAAATATTTTTCAAAGTACCGCAATCGTTCGTCTAAGCCGTTTAGCCCACCATTGATTTTTCTGGTAATTTTTTTTACTACTTCCATAGTAGAACCAAGATCAGCTATTACATTAAGCTTATTGGTATTCCAAAACCACGCGGAGCAGAATAAAGGATATACCGATTTGACTAAATCAGGATTGTCTAAAACATCGCCATTCACTGCGTTTGCAAAAGCATTGTAATTGTCTTTACCGGTTAATTGCAAATAACCTCTACCACGATATTTATAACCATCTTTGCTGGCTTCATCACCATTGCCCATTCTATTTCCGTATACTCGAGATGCAATTTTCTCAGGTTGGAAGGCATAGCTTTCGGCAAGATTGTTTGGGAAATATTTGGGGAAAACGGTCTTCAATCTTTTGGGTGAGTAATTTAAATTTTCTTCGATTACTTTGAATTCGCCGCTTTCATGAGCGCATTGAGCGAGAAAATGCGCAAGCCGCAAAGCGGTATTAATTTCAAATTGGTCTGTACAAGTGGAAATTTGATTCAAGACGGTAGCTGGGACATGAGTATTCAGGCGTTCTATCAACAGCATTTTCTTCCCTCCTTAATTTTGGTAAATTGATTCAGATTAAAATATAATAACTTTCCTTCTTAATCAGTGTATTAGCATTTATGGATGAGTGGATTTAAGTTTCTTAGTTATGCTAGCAAAAGAAAATTTTAAATACTGTGATAATCAGCACAAATCCATAAGATAGGATTCAGTGTTATTCTTGATTTCATTCATTTGGTAGTTCAAAAACTATGGAATTTTTTCCATGGTCTTAAAGGAATGTATTCAGTCTTCGTATTTTGGTACTTTATCCTCGTATGCTGTGGTGGTACCATAACAAACACGTCGAATTTGGGATACAAAATGGCAGGTCATAGTAAGTGGGCTAATATCAAGCACAAAAAGGCCGCGCAGGATGCGAAGCGCGGTAAGGTTTTTACGCGTCTTATCAAAGAGATCACTGTAGCAGCCCGCATGGGAGGAGGGGATGTAGCAACTAATCCTCGTTTGCGTTTGGCTGTTGATAAAGCATACGATCAAAATATGCCCAAAGATAATATCGAACGAGCCATTAAACGTGGCAGCGGTGCTTTGGACGGGGTCGATTATGAGGAAATTCGCTACGAAGGATACGGTGTCGCAGGAGCCGCCGTCATGGTGGATTGCATGACCGATAATCGCGTTCGCACGGTAGCTGATGTACGGCATGCATTTTCTAAAAATGGCGGAAATTTAGGTACCGATGGTTCAGTGAGTTTTTTGTTCAAACATTGTGGTCAGTTGCTTTTTGCACCCGGGACCAATGAAGAAAAACTGATAGATGCAGCATTAGAGAGTGGTGCTGAAGATGTCATTACTAACGATGACGGTAGCATTGAAGTGATTACAGCGCCTTATGATTTTATTACGGTTAAAGAAGCCTTGGAGAAAGCAGGTTTCAAATCTGAATTTGCAGAAGTAACCATGAAATCAGGCAATGAAGCCTTGTTGTCAGGAGATGACGCGGTGAAAATGCAAAAGCTATTAGATGCGTTGGAAAATCTTGATGACGTTCAGAACGTTTACACTACCGCGATACTGGAAGAATAATTCATACCTGCTCAGGTGATAAAATCCGTATTCTTGGCATTGATCCTGGATTGCGTATCACCGGTTTTGGCGTGATAGACAAGAGCGGTAACAAACTGATTTATGTCGGTAGTGGATGCGTAAAAACGTCAGAAGATGAATTGCCGGTTCGTCTCAAATCGATTCTCGATAACTTGGGTGAGGTGATCACTCAGTATCAACCTGATCATGTTGCAATTGAACAGGTGTTCGTGAATGTCAATCCTAAATCAACTTTATTATTGGGACAGGCGCGCGGTGCTGCGATTTGTGCGGCTATGCTCAAAGAATTAAAAGTCAGCGAATATACCGCGCTACAAATTAAACAAGCAGTGGTCGGAAATGGTCATGCGAGGAAAAATCAAGTGCAGGAAATGGTCATGCGTTTACTCAGTTTAAATAGTTGTCCAACTACCGATGCTGCTGATGCGCTGGCTTGTGCTATTTGTCATGCGCATGGGGGATTTGGCCTGGGTAGAATTTCAACAGATGGCTATCGTATGAAACGAGGTCGGCTAGTGTGATAGGGCGAGTTACCGGAATTTTATTGGAAAAGCGCCCACCGCAAGTATTATTAGATATACAAGGCGTTGGTTACGAAGTGGATGTGCCAATGAGCACATTTTATGATCTTCCTGCAATTGGAGCTGAAACGACTCTGCATACCCACTTAATAATTCGCGAAGATGCGCATTTATTATTCGGTTTTGCGACCGAGACAGAACGGCAAACCTTCCGTCAACTCATTAAAATATCGGGAGTGGGCGCAAGAACCGCTTTATCACTTTTATCAGGGCTAAGCGTGTCTGATTTGCAGCAAGCAGTTATGACGCAAGATGGCATTTTGCTGACCAGAGTTCCTGGAATTGGTAAGAAAACTGCTGAACGGTTATTGCTGGAACTGCGCGATAAACTGAATATCGATAAAGCTATGCTAGATCAACATGCACACACGTCGCATGACAAAGATATACTGAATGCGTTGATATCGTTAGGTTATAGTGATCGCGAAGTCAGTTGGGTGATAAAGCAAATTCCTAACAATGTCACTGTTTCCAATGGTATACGTCAAGCATTGCAACTATTGTCGAAAGAGAAAAAGTAATCATTCCGTCCCGATTCTATGATTGAAACAGACCGACTTATTGGCGCAGTTAATTCTTCTTCACAAGAAGAAATCCTGGAACGTGCACTCAGGCCGAAGTATTTTGAAGAGTATGTCGGGCAGGAAAAAATTCGCGGGCAATTGGAAATTTTTATTCAGGCTGCCAGGAATCGCCACGAAGCGCTCGACCATGTGTTGTTATTTGGTCCGCCCGGGTTAGGTAAAACGACGCTGGCGCATATTGTCGCTAAAGAAATGGGCGTCAATTTGCGCCAAACATCGGGTCCGGTTTTGGAGCGCCCCGGTGATTTAGCCGCTTTGTTAACTAATTTGGAATCGAATGACATCTTGTTTATTGACGAGATCCATCGTCTTTCGCCGATGGTTGAAGAAATTCTTTATCCGGCGTTAGAAGATTATCAGCTTGATATCATGATTGGTGAAGGTCCAGCAGCTCGCTCAGTAAAATTGGATTTGCCTCCATTTACATTGATTGGGGCGACGACTCGTGCGGGTATGTTGACAAATCCATTACGCGATCGATTCGGTATTATTTCCAGACTTGAATTTTATACCGCTGAAGAACTCAGTAAGATTGTTACGCGATCTGCAAATTTGCTCGCGGTTAAAATTTCTCCGGATGGCGCCTTTGAAATTGCACGTCGATCACGCGGCACTCCTCGAATTGCCAATCGTTTGCTGCGCCGTGTGCGAGATTTTGCTGAAGTGAAGGCAGATGGTCATGTTACCGATTCGATAGCCGATGCGGCACTCACTATGTTAGATGTCGATAAAATTGGTTTGGATATTATGGACCGGAAATTACTCCTGGCGGTTTTAGAAAAATTTTCGGGCGGTCCGGTGGGTGTAGAGAATCTTTCTGCGGCTATCAGCGAAGAACGGGATACGATCGAAGATGTATTAGAACCTTATTTGATTCAACAAGGTTTCCTCAAACGAACACCTCGGGGACGGATGGCTACTTTAGCGACTTATCAGCATTTCGGATTGACTGCGCCTAAAGAAGCGTTACACCATGATCTCTGGCAAGAAAATGAATTGTAAGTTAATGATTAAAAAAATTATGTTATGCGTATTCAAACATTAAGAATGATTGTTGCTGTTTTAATGACGGCGGTGGTAATGCTGTATATTTATACAGACCGTGAAAAAGATTATTACAAAAAGAGTGCCGAACCTGCTGTAACGCAAATACTGACAGAAATATCGAATTGGAAAAAAGAAACTTTGCTAAAACATTTGGCGCCTGAAGCTAAGCAAATCATTTCAGAGGAACAATTGGAAAAGCTTTTGCAGCAATACCAAAAATTGGGTCACTTTCGATCCGTCAAAGAAATAAATTTTTCGCGAACTGCGAGTGCATTTTCATTAATGGGCGAGAAGCGTATTAATTATTCGGGAATCGCCAATTTTGACAATGCCGCTGCAAATTTAAATATCACATTGATTGAACGGGGTGGGTTCTTTTTGATGTACAATTTTACGCTGGCTCAAGTCATAGAATAATAATTTTGACAATAATCAAAATCTTGAAAAGATTTACTTGAAGCTATATATTTATAACGTTAGTTTGAACTATGCTTTGGAAGATCGGGTCATAAACCTGTTGCATCATTTCAAAGTTTGAATAATTTATTGGGAGAGTGTTTACAATGAATCAAAACTATTCAACGGTTACAAGAACGTCATCAGTTCTGTCAACCAATAAGGTGCTGCGCAATACCTATATGCTATTAGCAGCGACGCTGCTGTTTAGCGGTTTTACTGCTGCACTATCGATGGTTATGAATATGCCACCGATGACCTATTTGATTTCTGTCATCAGTGCGATGGTCATTGCTATGTTCGTATTGCCGCGCTTCGCTAATTCTGCAGCTGGAATCGGTATCGTTTTTCTAGTGACCGGATTGCTGGGTTTTGGTTTGGGGCCTATATTAAGTACCTACGCTGCGCTGCCTAATGGTTCTAACATCATCACCATGTCATTAGCCGGAACGGGAGTTATCTTCTTAGGTTTATCTGCTTATGCATTGATTACTCAGAAAGATTTTAGTTTTCTGGGGGGATTTTTAATGGTCGGTTTCTTGTTGGTTTTGTTAGCAGCATTGGCAAATATTTTTCTACAAATACCAGCGATGTCATTAGCAATTTCTGCGGTCGTTATCATGATTATGAGCGGTTTTATCTTATATGACACAAGCCGCATAGTGCATGGAGGTGAAACTAACTACATTTTGGCTACCATCGGTCTTTACATGACAATTTTTAATATTTTTGTTAATTTGTTACAGATTCTAGGCATTATGGGCAATGATGATTGAGTTTTTGCCTGTTGTTGTAAAAATAAAAGACCCGGGATTTCCCGGGTTTTTTATTGAATAAGAGAGAGAAAAAGGGGAAATATTCAAATGGATTGGATGCAAATCGTTTCAGCCCTTGCGTTAGTCGCTTTTATCGTGGTTTTATTTCCGGGCATGATTGATAGAGTCAAGAATAGCCCTAAAGGAACATCTTCAGATTGGATGAATTTTATTTTCATCATGTTGATGATCATTGGATTCATTATGCTGCTAATCAAGATGGTATAGTTTCGATTCTCTAATATCTATGATCTACACACGATAAATCCGACCGCTTTTTTCACAAAGCAGTCGGAGTTCCAAACTAAGCTAAAATTATTCTCTAGTGCTGTTAGAGGACGCTATTCGATGGTCAATACTGCAAGTACCTGCGCCATATACCGTCAACAACAACAATCCACCAGCAATGGCGATATTTTTCATGAACATGATCGTTTGTATTTGATCGGAAAAGTTATTATGAAAAAGCGCAGCGCTTGCTATCGAAAACAAAGCCAAGGCTGCTGCAGCCCAACGTGTTTTCCATCCGATAATAATAGCCAATCCCGCGCCAGCTTCTAATAGAATTACCAATGGCAACATCATGCCTGGTAATCCTACCGATTCCATGTATCCTTGCGTGCCTTCGTATCCGCCTATTTTTTGCAAACCCGCAATAAGAAAAATGTGGCCAAGCATACCTCTAGCGATGATGTCAGTAATTTTATTCATTTTTGTCTCCTTGTTATCATGACTCATTTCGTTTCACCCATGCACGGTTGCGAACGAAATCATTGGTTTGAAAATCGCGTACTGCTTGATCAATTTGTTCGCGAGTACTCATCACAAACGGACCATAGCGTACAATGGGTTCACTGATCGGTTTTCCGCTTGCAACAATCATGCGTGCGCCATTCGGTCCGGCGACAAAATTCAGAACATTATCTTGAGCATCCAACGTTACCAGCGAATGCGTTGGTGTATTTTCTGAATTAGTGCGCCCAACACCCTCAAATAAATAAATAAAACTGCTATTGCCAACCGGAAAAACATGATGAAATTGTTTGCCTGGTTTGACTTGTATATCGAAATAGACGACTTCGGTCGTACTGTCTTCAATCGGAGCCTGTGCTTTGGCATAACTGCCGATCAACACTTTCAAACGATATTCCGCTGTTTCTACAATCGGAAATGCATGGGCTGAAAATTCCTGATATTCAGGCTGCGTCATTTTTTTCGCTTCCGGCAGATTGATCCATAATTGGAAGCCGCGCAGCAAACCTTCTTCCTGTTCAGGTATTTCCGAATGAATAATTCCACTGGCTGCTTTCATCCATTGTGCCGATCCAGCGCTTAACGTGCCACTATTTCCCATGCTGTCTTGGTGCTTCATAAGGCCATCGATCATATAAGTAAAAGTACTGAATCCTCGGTGAGGGTGTGATGGAAATCCTGCAATATATTCGTTTGGATCATCGCTACTAATATGATCCAGCAATAGAAACGGATCAAAATTTCGCAATGCCGGTCCGCCAATCGTGCGATGTACCATAACGCCTGCGCCTTCTCGCACAGCTTCTGCACGAATAAGCTGCACGTTGCTAATCGTTGTATCCATGTCGACCTCCTCGCTAAAAAAACGATTTGTTAAAAGAGTGCATCTGAAGTTATTATCATCGTTCTTGTAATAAGAATAAATAACGTCTCAAACAAATTACTGTTCTCGAATTGACAACAAAAAAAGAATTCTATGGATCGTTTTGAAAATATGAACGCATTCGTGCGGGTAGTCGAATTAGGCAGCATCAGCGCGGCAGCAGAGCAAATGCAAGTGGCTAAATCAGTTATTAGTCGACGCTTAAAAGAATTGGAACAACATTTGAACGTACAATTATTTCATCGCACTACTCGGCAGATGAATTTGACCGATACGGGACGAGCTTTTTATCAGCGTGTCACGCGTATTTTAGACGATACGTTGGAAGCTGAACATGCGACATCGCAATCGCATGGTGCATTAAAAGGCAATCTTAAAATTGCATTGCCTCTAAGTTTCGGTTTGATGCACTTAGGACCTGCGATTAATGAGTTTTTAACCAGTCATCCACATATTACGTTTGATTTAGATTTCAATGACCGGCAAGTGGATCTATTGCTGGAAGGCTATGATTTAGCGATTCGAATTGCCAGTTTGCCAGACTCCAGTTTGATTGCTCGTCAATTAGCAACGATACATTTCGTTGCATGTGCAAGTCCAAGTTATTTACATCGCGAAGGGAAACCTGAAGCTCCCAAGGAACTAGAGAGTCGACCGTGCTTAGTCTACAATTTGGTTAACAATTTTGATGATGTCAATTTATACGACGAGGAGAATCAACTCATCAAAATTAAGATTAAACCTTACTTAAAAGCAAGCAATGGTGAATTTCTTCGTGATGCGGCGATAAACGGATTAGGGATTGTTATTTTGCCGGTTTTTATTGTTCACCAAGCAATTGAAGAGGGTTTGTTGCTACCATTGCTGACGAACTATCGCTTTGCATCGTTACATGCCTACGCGATTTATCCGCAAACCCGTCATTTATCCCAGAGAGTCAGGGTTTTTGTCGATTTTCTCGTACAACGTTTCAACGGTACGCCTTATTGGGATGTGTGTTTACAACACACGAAAAACACGTCGCAGAGTATCGATTAAACCGTGTAGTATGGATTTACCTGAATTATTATCATTTTCAGATCGGTGATGTGTTCGCAGAATAATTTGTAAAAAACTTAATAAAGTATCCGGATTTATTTGACCACAACAAACTGCAGTGTACATGACACGATAGACAGCTCGAGTAAGGTTGTTTTGCGTGTAATTTGTTACCTTAGCGATTTCGCGGATGACTGCGGCAAAATGCCGCATTCACAAAATGTACTTTGTATTCAATAATCCTCGTTTGTGGTTATCGTCGAAACTCGCGTGATCCTTCGTTTTATCAATCATCCGGATTAAGTAATTTTTTATATTTTATGATTTTTAAGCGTTCTCTTTGGCTAGTGATACATCGCTGGGCCGGTTTGATCATGTCTTTATTGTTGATCGTGGTAGCGCTGACCGGCAGTTTACTGGCTTTTCATTCTGAACTCGAACGGTTGATCAATCCGCAATTCTATTCTGATGAAGATGATCGCGATACGTTGGATATTGGAACGCTTGCCGCACAGGTAGAGCAGATCGTGCCGGATGCTCAGATCAATTCGATTTTTCTGGAAGGTAATCAAGGACTGACTTTTGCGATGGTGCGTATGCCAGCCACCAGTGATGGGTATACGGATTTTGATCAATTGATATTGAATCCGCACACCGGTGAAGAATTGGGACGTAGAAAATTTGGCGCAATTTCTCAAGGTATGACGAACTTCATGCCTTTCATTTATAAACTCCACTACACCTTGTTGCTTGATAAGATTGGCGTTTGGATTCTCGGGGTTTGTGCGGCGCTTTGGACGATCGATTGCTTTGTGGGATTTTATTTGACCCTGCCAGCACGCAATAAAGTGAAGCGTGAAATCAATCATAACTATTTGGGCAGCTCCAGTAAAAGCTGGTGGCAACGATGGCAGCCGGCTTGGAAAATTCGTCTTGGTGCGAGTTTTAACAAGCTTAATTTCGATTTGCATCGGGCTAACGGTTTGTGGTTATGGATTATTTTGTTGATGTTTGCCTGGTCCAGCGTGTATATGAATATGTGGGATAGCGTTTACACATGGGCAACTCGCGTGGTGTTGGAATATCGCGCACCGTGGACGGAGATAGCTAAATTGCCAGCGCCGCTGCAGAAAACTGAGCTGAGTTGGCGTGAAGCGAACATTGTCGGGCAACGGCTAATGGCTGAACATGCACAAGCGCATCAGATTTCAGTTGAAAAAGTGGTCGGAATGAAATTAGATCGTGAGCGTGGAATTTACAACTATACCGTGCGGAGTTCGCGCGATATTCAAGATCGACGCGGCGTGACGCGGGTTTATTTTGATGCCAATACTGGCGAACTCCGATTGGCTACCTTGCCAATCGGACAATGGAATGGCAATACGGTAACGAGCTGGTTATATGCACTGCACATGGGCAATGTTTTTGGTTTGACGTGGCGTATTTTTGTGTGTGTGATGGGGTTTGTCATTACGCTGTTATCCATTACTGGTATCGTGATTTGGATGAAAAAACGACAAGCTCGCCAGATCAGTCATTTGATTGTCACAAGCAGTCGCTCTAGCAATTAATCGAGAAATGCGCAAACTTACCGCATTTTCGTTGGTATGATTTACCAATATTCGGTGATGAGTTGGTCATGTCTTCGGCCAGCGCATCACTTAAAACGCCATTCTAAATTCCAATCAGTCGCATATCTTAAGGATAAAGCAAGGCTACCCCCCGCAGCATCGGAAACAGGGGCATAATGCATTGCAATGATTTTTCCTGCAGAATCTCAATCTATTAACTGATCTATCTGCTTCAGAGAAAACTCCCTTTTCGGATGCGGCAGGTTACATCAAATTCAGAAAAATTCACGCTTACTAATTTAATGTTATTGTTTTAAAGAACTATTATAGAAATCAACTGGCCAATCGAGATCACAAATGTACAAAGATTTCTCCTGGAATTTGGCACGTAATTGACTCTAATCTTGCGAAGGTATCATCCGGATAGCTATTTAGAAATGTGGTGTTTATAGTAAACTCTCGTTTCACTTGTTAAAATCCAAAATTCTTAAAATAAATTGATTATATTATTAACTTAGGACTGTTCATGAATACCGAAGATTTTCGCCCCGAAAAAGCAGTAACGATATTTTATCCACCACAACGGGTTCTTATGGGGCCTGGACCTTCAGATACGCATGCGCGTGTATTGAATGCCATGGCTCGGCCTACATTAGGCCATTTGGATCCGGTTTTTACCGAAATGATGGAAGAAATCAAAGGATTGATGCGTTATGCGTTTCAAACTAAAAACCGTATGACATTTCCAGTTTCTGGTCCAGGATCGGTGGGTATGGAAATGTGTTTTGTTAATATGATCGTTCCAGGCGATAAAGTAATTGTTTGCCGAAATGGCGTTTTTGGCGGTCGTATGATCGAGAATGTTGAACGACATGGCGGTATCGCAATTGTCGTTGATGATCCTTGGGGCGAGCCGGTTGATCCTCAAAAAGTTGAAGATGCGTTGAAAAAAAATCCAGATGCTAAGATCGTTGCATTTGTTCATGCTGAAACTTCGACAGGCGCTTCTTCGGATGCCAAAACGCTCTGCGAAATTGCACGTCGTCACAATTGCTTAACCATCGTCGATACGGTCACATCATTAGGTGGTTCGCCAATTAAGGTCGATGAATGGGGAATTGATGCGATTTACTCTGGCAGTCAAAAATGTTTGTCCTGTCCACCAGGATTATCTCCAGTCAGTTTTTCCGAACGCGTTACTGAGTTGGTAAAAAACCGTAAAAATAAGGTGCATAGTTGGTTCATGGATATCAGTTTGCTGCTAAATTATTGGGGTTCTTCTACGCGTACTTATCATCATACTGCGCCAACCAACGCATTGTATGGACTGCACGAAGCATTACTGATGTTGGCTGAAGAGGGGTTAGAACATTCTTGGGCGCGTCACAAACGCAATTATCAAGCATTGAAAGCGGGATTTGAAACGCTGAATATGCAATATGTCGTGAAGGAACAATATCGCTTACCGCAGTTAAATTCAGTGTATGTTCCTGCAGGAATTGATGAAAAAGAGGTGCGGCGTCGTTTATTGGATGATTTTAGTCTTGAAATTGGCGCTGGTTTGGGTGATTTTGCCGGCAAGGTATGGCGTTTTGGTTTAATGGGTACCTCCAGCAGAATAGAAAATGTCATGTTTTGTTTAAATGCACTGGAAAGCGTATTTTCTGATATGGGCGTGAAAGTTGAACGTGGTGCGGCGGCTTCTGCAGCGCATCGCAGTTATGCCCAAAATCCATTGAGTTAATACAATTCGAGATTGACGTAACAACTTGATTAATATCTTTTCACTGCTTAGCAGAAGTAAGCGGAGAGTTGTCGCTGATTTCAATTATCCTAAACAAAAAATAGTCCGGGCTAGATATTTCTCATGGCTATGGATTTATTTCCACGAACGATAACAGTACCGCTGTTGTCGTTCGTCATAACCTTTCTGTTTAACTATTGGTTTATTCATAGTAAATACAAATGGGGTCTGGATCATCCCAATGCTCGTTCATTGCATGAAGTGCCTATTCCACGTATCGGTGGAGTAGGCTTATTTTTGGGTGTGATGACGAGCTGGTTACTTTTCTCGTTAGCAATACCAATGATGGTTTTGATTGGAATGAGCTTGCTAATAGCTGTGTCATTGGTTGATGATATACGGGGCTTGTCAGTGTGGTTTCGTTTGTTAGTCCACGGCTTAGTTGCATTGGGTTGCGCATGCTATTTATTTCTTTCTGAAGATGGTTTTTTTACGGCGATAATGTTTACCGCAGCCATCATATGGATGGTTAATCTCTATAACTTCATGGATGGTTCGGATGGGTTGGCGGGTGGAATGGCTGTGATCGGATTCGGTGCTTATGGGCTTATTGCTTATCTGGGGGGATATGAAAATTATGCGCTGATCAATTTCTCGATTGCGTTTGCTGCATTGGGTTTTTTGCTACATAACTTTTCTCCTGCGTGTATTTTTTTAGGCGATGCTGGTGCTGTTCCTTTGGGGTTTCTAGCGATTATAGTAGGAATTATGGGATGGAAAGATAATATCTGGCCCTTATGGTTTCCATGTTTAGTATTTTCACCTTTCATCGTAGATGCCACAGTGACATTAATGAAACGTGTATTTCATGGAGAAAAAATTTGGCAAGCGCATCGACAGCATTATTATCAAAGAATGGTGCAAGCAGGTTTAGGACATCGTACGACAGCATTATGTTGGTATGGTTTAATGTTGTTGATTGGTTTCAGTGCGGTTTGGTCAACGCAACAAGATAGCTCGACACAACAGGTTATTTTGCTAGTATGGGGTGCCATTTATTTGATATTACTGATTCTTTTCGAATGTATTCAAAAATTTCACAACAATCGAGGGTAGTATGTTTGTCAGCAAAATAGATTACCGCACGATCATCGCTTTCACTCATGATTTTGTCGCGGTGGGGGTTGCTTGGTGGATTGCCTATCTATTTCGCTTTAACTTTGATATCCCTTCATCAGTTTCCGTAGTTCTAATTAGCATTCTTCCGTGGATTGTGTTAACCCAAACAAGCTTTTTTTTATGGTTGGGTTTGTATCGAGGTGTTTGGCGCTACGCAAGCTTGCCGGATGTTAAGCGCATCGTCATTGCAGTGTTCATGGGCACGTTATGTGTATTGGTGTTGTTGGGGTTGTTGGATCAGTTTGAAAGAATTCCTGGTTCAGTGATCGTACTCGCGCCATTGTTGTTGTTACTGATTATGGGTAGCAGCCGATTGATTTATCGTGCTTGGAAAGAGCGCCGACTGTATAGCCTTGAAAGCTATGAGGCAAAATTAGTGTTAGTCATAGGAGCGGGTCGGACGGGTATCAATTTGACTAAAGATTTGGCTAGAAGCAGAGAGTGGCATGTTGTCGGAATGCTGGATGACAATCCACGAAAATTTGGAACGCGTCTACAAGGCGTAAGAGTGCTAGGTAACATCAAAGAATTACCGGAATGGGTGCAAAAACTGAATGTCGGTCATGTCATTATCGCCATACCTTCTGTTTCACACCGTATTTATCGTCAAGCGCTAGAAATGTGCTCTGAACTGGGTGTGAAAGTCATGACGGTGCCATCGTACTCGGACTTGATCAGTGGTAAAGCCGTGGTATCGAAAATTCGTGAAATTGAATTGGATGATCTACTGGGCAGAGAACCGGTGGTGTTGGATAACGATGGATTGCATGAATTATTATCAGATCAGGTGATTTTGGTTACCGGAGCTGGCGGTTCGATTGGTTCAGAATTATGTCGCCAGTTAATGGTTTTTAAACCTGATCGCATCGTTTTCGTGGAACTGAATGAATTTGCGCTATATAACGTTCAAGAAGAATTTGTTGCGCGGTTTCCTGAGGCAAAATTAACGTTCGTGATCGGCGACATCAAAGACGAACCAAGAATGACGCAATTGTTTTCACAGTTTCGGCCTACTGTGGTATTCCATGCGGCGGCCTATAAACATGTTCCTTTGATGGAAGAAGGAAATGGTTGTCAGGCTTTGCTAAATAACGTTTGGGGTACTTATGTCGTCGCTAAAGTTGCAATTAATTTTGGGGTTAAAAAATTTGTATTGATTTCAACCGATAAAGCAGTTAATCCTATCAGTATCATGGGAGCCACTAAACGGCTTGCTGAAATGGTGTGTCAAGCATTACAACAATCGAATACATGTGATTTAAAAAATAATCTTTCTGAAAGCATATGCAAAACTTGTTTCGTGATGGTACGTTTTGGCAATGTTTTAGGAAGTACTGGCAGCGTCATTCCAAAATTTCGTGATCAAATTACCAAAGGGGGGCCGATTACTGTTACTCATCCCGATATGACACGGTATTTCATGTCTATTCCAGAAGCTACACAACTGGTATTGCAAGCAGGCCTAATGGGAGGTGTAGAAGGTGGTGGTGAGATTTTCGTCTTGGATATGGGAAGCCCCGTAAAAATAGTTGACTTAGCTAAAGATTTGATTCGTTTATCCGGGCTCACAGAAGAAGATATACATATTGAGTATACTGGGTTGCGTTGTGGGGAAAAAATTCATGAAGAGTTATTGTCTTCCGATGAAAATGCTTTGCCTACTCCTCATGAAAAATTACGTATTGCTCAAGCTCGTCAAGTGGATGAAAAATGGCTAGAGTATTTGGTGTCTTCGCTAGAGAATGTAACGGTTCTCAGCGATCTAGAGGTACAAGAATACCTTGCGAAATTGGTGCCTGAATATAAGCTAAACAATGTTGATTGTTAGCAAGAGCGAAGTTGAAGCAAAAACAGGTGTTGTTCTCATTTCATTCAATACATTGTGTTGAATTCTTTAATTAAAATAAAACTTAGTGAGAAAACTTTTTCAAGAGAATAATCGATAATAAATTTAGGCGTATTAACTATTTGCTATGCTATTTTTAAACAATTCTTTCAAGAATTGAAATAGCCACGATCCACCGTATGCAATGACGACAATCATTGCTATCGCTGCAACGCCATATAAAATTTTATCCATCTAATCAGATCCCTTGTTTATTTAAAGTATTTATATCGCGTGACAAATGCATTTGAGCGACTCAGCAAATTAACAGAGTCTTTGTAAAAGACGTCGAGCTGAAAAATCACTGTAAAACAAAAAATAACCGATAGGTCTATGCTAATTATTTAGTTTTCCAAATGGCATAAGTCAACAAAAGCCATGCGCTTAAAAACGATACGCCGCCAAAGGGTGTGATAATGCCCAGTCCACGCATTCCAGAAATACTGAGCGCATAAAGACTAAAACTGAACAGGATAATGCCGACAAGCATCAGCCAGCCAGAGATAGGTATTAAGCGAGAATTTGGAAAATGCAGCAATAAAATACCAATAGCAAGCAAGCCAAAGCTGTGATAGAAATGGTACTGTATGCCGGTATGGTATACCGTCAGCATATCGCTCGATAAGACTTGTTTTAAACCGTGCGCACCAAATGCACCTAGCGCAATACAAATAAAAGTATTGAGCGTGCCTATCATCAAAAAAGTTTTGGACATAGAAAAGCTTATTAATAGTTGTTCAAGAAATGAAAAATATTGATTTGTTTTTAGCGGTTAAGATGAAGAACGATATGTTTTTATGATTCGAGCATCACATGACCCATCGGCAAATTTTACCTGAATATCATCATCAGGTTTGATTTGTTTGCTATTGCGAATCAATGTACCTTCTTGGGTATTAAAGACCATGCTATAACCGCGCGCTAACACTGATTGTGGATTTAGTTGTGTTAATTGAGAATTGAGCGATTGAATATTTCGTAGCCGTGATTCAATTAATCGAGTAAAGCTGATATTGAGATTTATTGCTTGTTTGTTGTGGTATTCAAAAGTTTTTGCGATATCAATTCGATTGGCTAATAGTTGTGCATTCAGTTGATTGAGTTTCCAATCTTTTTTTTCTAGCTCGCGTTTCATCGCGCTATTAATTTGCTTTGTTAGATACTGTATGCGTAGCATTTGTGATCGAGCGCGATCTCCAGGATAAATGAGGCGATAGGAAAGTGTATCGACTTTTTGCATGATTCTTTCCACATGACTTTGAAAGCCATGGTTCAAATAATAAAATAATTTTTTAAGTTGTTGATTCAATTCGTGCTGGTCTTGGCTAACTAATTCAGCCGCGCCAGTGGGTGTAGATGCTCGGCGATCGGCAACAAAATCCGCAATGGTGAAATCCGTTTCGTGTCCGATGCCGCTAATAATCGGAATAACGCTTTTTGCAATAGCTAAAGCGACAACTTCTTCATTAAACGCCCATAAATCTTCGATGCTACCACCACCTCTACACAAAATTAATACATCGCATTCATGACGTTGACATGCTGTCTCAATGGCGCGAACGATATTGTTAGCGGCCGTTTGTCCTTGTACTAGAGTAGGATAAATGACGATAGGAAGTGAAGGATTACGCCGCCGTAAGGTAACGAGTACATCGCGTAACGCTGCCGTATTGGGTGAGGTGATAATACCAATTTGTTTAGGAAATTTGGGCAGCGATTTTTTATTTTCGGGGCGGAAAAGACCTGCGTTCTCCAGTTTTGATTTTAATCGTTCAAATGCTTCGTAAAGGCTTCCTAAACCTGCTTGCCGAATGGTTTCAACGTTGAGTTGATAATCTCCCCGAGGTTCATAAATAGTGACAAGTGCTAGAACTTCGATTTGCATACCTTCTTTAGGTTGCCAATCGATTGCGTAGTTTTTATGGCTGAAAAAAACGCAACGTACTTGCGCTGTACTATCTTTTAAAGAAAAATACCAATGGCCGGAGGGATAGCATTTTAAATTGGAAATTTCTCCTTGTACCCACAATAAGGGAATATTTTGCTCCAAAAGTTGTTTGGTATTTCGGTTTAATTCAGTGACTGTCAGGGTTTGGACTATGCAGTTTTGTAATCGAGAAGATAAATTCATACGTGATAAATTGGTAATTGAACGTGTCCTTTAAAAATCAACTGAAACAGTTCATTAATTATAACTCATTGTATTTTAATATATTTAATTGGGTTAATAAATGGGCAAAAAAGAAAAAGTACTTTAAAGCTGCAAAGTTACCGGAGCTATTCTAACCTTATACTCATAGTTATCCACAGATAATGTGGATAACAATTATTCATTCATGAATGCCGATTTCTGCATCGATTGTGAGTCTTTAACTGTCCAATCCCGCAGTAAAGTAATAAAATAAGCGGATTTGAATAAATTGTTTCTTGCCGTAGCTAAATTTTATCTCAACTGATACGAAGGAGGTTTTTGCATGTTATCTTTGATTCAAGCAGCCGGTTGGCCGATTTGGCCAATTATTATTGCCTCCATTGTTGCGGTCGGCATTATCATCGAAAGAATGTGGGCTCTGCGCTTAAAGATAATTGCTCCAGAAGATCTTCTTCCCAGGGTGTTCAACGAATATCAACGTAACGGTGTTACTTCGGAAATGCTAGAGCGTTTGAAAAAACACTCACCTTTAGGAATCATCTTATCGGCTGGCCTAAAGAATATCAAAAAATCACGCGAGATTATGAAGGAATCGATTGAAGAATCTGGGCGCGTGGTTGCTCATGATTTGAATCGTTATTTAACAACATTAGGTACGATTGCTGCTCTAAGTCCCCTGATGGGATTATTCGGAACTTTGGTCGGGATGATTGAAATTTTTGGATCTAATTCGCCTACAGGTAGTAATCCTGCGCAATTAGCGTATGGTATTTCAGTGGCGTTATACAATGCAGCATTTGGAATATTGGTTGCAATACCTAGCATGATTTTTTATCGCCATTTTCGTGCAAAAGTAGATGGTTTTGTCCTCGAAATGGAATTAAATGCGTTAAAGTTAATTGAAATGGTTCACGGTGAACGAGAAGACTGATTATTTTTGTTCTCTTAAAAAGAAAAGAGAGAATTTGAGTCGTTAATCTTAGATCGCATTTCTGAAGGTACGCAGATTACTCTTAATGATGCCGCAAAACATGATATGGAAGTACTCGTGTATACTTCTACCGAATCCATTTTGACTGAAACTGTAAATAAAGAAACGTTATAAATGCGAGTATAAATCAAACAATCAATGAAATACTGTAATCGTTACGTTTCGAAAAGCGAAGTGCAATTCAAAAAAAGCTAATCAATGAATAAAGGAATTTTGCTGTTGGTAAATACGTATCATGCTGTAATAAAACGATTCCTATTTTTTCTTGTCATGTTGGCAATCGTTTCGATTTTTCAAGGATGTGCTTCAACTCCTAAATCGAATGATCAACATTTGGATCCTGTGGATCCTCACGAAGAGATTAATCGCAAAGCATACGACTTTACTGATCGCATTGATCGTGTAGTTTTTATGCCGATCGTCAACAGCTATATCGATTATGTCCCCAATGCCGCGCAACGCTCCATTGGGAATTTTTATGATAATTTATCTTATCCCAATGTAGTGTTAAATGATTTCTTGCAAGGCAAGGTAAGGCAAGGGTTTCAAGATACGTTGCGTTTTGCAATAAATTCAACTATTGGTTTGTTTGGCCTATTTGATATGGCCACCCACATGGGATTACAAGAACACAACGAAGATTTTGGTCAAACACTTGGGGTTTGGGGTGTAACACCAGGGTCTTATCTGTTTATTCCATTGCTCGGCCCGAGCAGTCAACGCGATGTCACTGGTATTCCATTCGGTGTTTTTACCAATGTGCTTTTTTATGCGGGTATTATCGTTGGCGCTCCGGTTACGATTCCTTTAACTTTCTTGGGAGCGGTTGATAAGCGCGCACGGCTAGTGGGACCAATGCGAATCCGCGACGAAGCAGCTATTGATCCGTATTTATTCGTTAGAGAAGCTTCCATGCAACAAAGAGAATTTTTGGTTCATGATGGCAAACCGCCGTTAGATTTATATTACGAACCTTTTCAAGATAATCCCTTTGATTCGGAAGACAAGGATAAAAAGATTAAAAAGAAATAAATTGTAATTTATGCACATGTCGTAAAAGGATTCATAGTTTTTCCCGAGTACGGAAGAAATGTCGTGATGAAATATATATAATTCAGCATATTAAAGTAATAACCCGTATCAACTAAACATTTGTTTTGAACGTTTCCATTTTTCAATAAGGCCTACAAAGTATATGAATAGACCTCAAGCAATTCATGACCTATCTCAACATCAACAATCATCTACATTGAAAAAAAATAATTTAGTGTCTGTCCATCAATCACATATGAATCAAGAAACAGTTGATGTTAATGAATTTGAGGAAAAATTTATTCAAGCGCGTTCCGCCATGTTGGCATTACAGAATGAAGATGGTCATTGGTGTTTTCCGCTAGAAGCAGATTGTACGATTCCAGCGGAATATATCTTAATGATGCATTTCATGGATGAAATAGATGTTGCACTGGAAAAGAAAATTGCTCGCTTTATTCGTGATAAGCAAGATATGAGTCATGGAGGGTGGCCGCTGTATTATGGTGGTGAATTTGATATCAGTTGTACGATTAAATCGTATTATGCGCTGAAATTAGTCGGTGACTCACCGGAAGATGCGCATATGAAAAGTGCGCGAGAAGCTATTTTACAAAGAGGTGGCGCAGCTAAAGCCAATGTATTTACGCGCTTATTGTTAGCAATGTATCAGCAAGTACCATGGCGTGCCGTACCGGTAGTGCCAGCAGAACTTATTCTGTTACCGAAATGGGCGCCTTTTCATTTGAGTAAAGTATCGTATTGGTCACGTACCGTTATGGTGCCATTGTCGATTTTATGTACATTGAAAGCTCAAGCTGCTAATCCCAGAAAAATAGATATTCGAGAATTATTTGTTACAGCTCCAGAACAAGAACAGAATTATTTTCCTAAACCCGATACGTTTTTAAAACGTATTTTTATGTTTGCCGAACGGCTATTATCGCGTTACGAACCGCGTCTTCCACAATCGATACGGCAAGAAGCGATTAGTGCTGCGGAGCATTGGACACTTGAGCGTCTCAACGGTGAGTGTGGCATAGGTGCAATCTTCCCGGCTATGGTGAATGCGCACGAAGCATTAGCATTATTAGGCTATAGCTATGATCACCCAAGTCGGGTGAAATGTCGTAATGCTCTGCGGGGATTATTGGTGGACGAAGGTGATAGGACATGGTGTCAGCCATGTACTTCACCAGTTTGGGATACGGTATTAACGGGTTTGGCATTGCAAGAAGATCCCACGACCGATCAAGAACCTGTTCACCGTGCGATGGATTGGCTCATTAAAGAACAAATTTTGAATGCTCCCGGAGATTGGCAAGATAAGCGACCCGATCTGCCGGGCGGCGGATGGGCTTTTCAATATGCCAATCCACATTATCCAGATTTGGACGATACTGCTGCGGTCGGTTGGGCTTTAGCGCAAGGTAGTTTAGAAAGACATAGCTACTCCTTAGAACGCGCAGCCAATTGGCTGGCAGGCATGCAATCCAGCAATGGTGGTTTTGCTGCTTTCGATATCGATAATACCTATCATTATTTAAATGAGATTCCTTTTGCTGACCACGGTGCATTGATCGATCCACCTACCAGTGATGTGACTGCACGTTGTGTTGGATTATTAGCCAAATATGGTAAGCATCAATTAGAAGTATGGCGTGGCATCGGATTTTTGCTCCGCGAACAAGAGGCGAATGGATCGTGGTTCGGCCGTTGGGGCACCAATTACATTTATGGCACATGGTCCGTATTAGAAGCTTTTCGTTTGGCTAAATTCGATATGCAACATGCATCGGTACGTCGCGCAGTGCAATGGTTGGAGTCTGTCCAGCGTGTTGATGGGGGTTGGGGCGAAACTAACGACTCTTATCTGGATAAGAAAATAGCCGGTCAATTTCCTGAAACCAGTACGGCTTTTCAAACTGCTTGGGCAGTTTTGGGTTTAATGGCAGCCGGGGAAGTTAATAGTGTATCGGTACGTAGAGGTGTTAACTATATTTTGACTCAGCAAGCTAGTAACCATTTATGGGATGAGCCTTGGTTTACCGCACCCGGTTTTCCGCGCGTGTTTTACTTGCGGTATCATGGCTATTCAAAATTTTTTCCATTATGGGCGCTGGCACGCTATCGCGCATTGACTAGACATTAGCAGTGAGCGTAACTGCTTTGGTGGTAGCTTTGCGCGCAGAAGCACGCTGCGTAACATCGCTACCTATTTCTCTGAACAAGAAAGTCGAACTAAATGAGGAAACAGTTTTGTGGCTGAGTGGAATGGGTTCCAAAGCCGCTCAAACGGCAGCAGAACAGCTGTGTCAGCAAGGCGTAAGCGGATTAGTGAGCTTTGGTGTAGCAGGAGCGCTGGATAAGCGACTCAAGCCAGGAGATTTAATTCTTCCGGATGTTATTTATGATAATAAGTTATTGCCGGTTGCATTAGATTGGCGTAATCGGCTACAAAGCAAGCTAACACACGATATCACGATAGTGAACGGTATCCTGGCAAATAGTTCAGAAATATTGACGACCAAGCAATCGAAACTGGATTTAGCATTAAAAACAGGCGCTTGTGCGGTCGATATGGAAAGTGGCGCGATTGCAGCCGTTGCCGAAAGTGCTCAAATTCCTTTTATTGCAATACGTGCTATTGTTGATCCTCTGGATTTTTCACCACCCGCGGCACTACTTTCTACGGTTAATCCAGATGGAAGTGCGAATATACTGCCTATACTGAAATTAATTCTGAATCGTTCAGTGCATATCAGCGTGCTATTAGAAATGGCGAAAGGCATGCGGGCTGCATGCAAAACCCTATCACGCGTCATTCAAGTGACGAAAACAAACATATTATAATGCTAAGCAAACTGCAAGCATCGATCTAGAATGATGATAGGTAAATCTATATTAACGATAGTGATTACCCGAAATTGTAATCAGGTATTTGCAAAATACGGCTCTATCGATTGACTGAATCCTTGCGATGTTATTTTTCTTATAGTTTTTCTCATGACGATCAATAATTTTTGTTCGGAATTATGGCGCGCTTTGCTGATATCGACTTGCCACGACCAACGGAGATGGTTGCAAGACCGTGGTTCGTTGACTAAACGTATTCAAAATCGTTGTAATCATTTTTTCGTCAAGCCGGTATTTCAGTCTTTCAGCAAAGTTTATGACGATGAACTGCAAATTATTGGGGTTCGCCGTGATGAATTGGCAATGGTACGTGAAGTGTTTTTGTATTGCGGTGACACGCCGGTGGTATTTGCCCATTCAGCGGTGGCACGTAAGAATTTGCGAGGTGTATGGCGAGCTCTGAATGGATTGGGTAATAAATCATTGGGTACGATGCTGTTTAGTAATCCTCGCATTAAACGAACGCCTCTGGAGTTTAAAAAAATTCGACGGGGACATTTTCTGTATGATCGAGCGTGTGTCTATTTGCAGACCAAGCCGACTTATTTATGGGCACGTCGTTCGTTATTTACTTTGCACGGACAGTCAATTTTGGTAACCGAAGTATTTTTGCCGAGTATTCTGCATTTGTCATCATGAATTTTTCCGAAAGAATTCAAAACTATGCGCAATTGATGCGCTTGAATAAGCCGATTGGTATTTTATTGTTGCTATGGCCCATGTTGTGGGGATTATGGTTTGCAGCACAAGGATTTCCAGATTGGCATATTTTGATCATTTTTATATTAGGCACCGTGCTGATGCGCTCAGCCGGTTGCGTCATCAATGATTTTGCCGATCGCAATATCGATCCACACGTCGAACGCACGAAAAATCGTCCGATGGCGGTAGGAAAAGTGACTTCCCGCGAAGCTCTTTTATTGGCCGCTGCATTAAGTGTGTGCGCTTTTATTCTGATTTTGCCTTTGAATCAATTAACAATTCTGCTATCGGTTCCGGCATTGTTTCTAGCAGCAAGTTATCCGTTTACCAAACGTTTTTTTGCGATGCCACAAGCGTATTTGGGTGTTGCGTTCAGTTTTGGGATTCCAATGGCATTTGCGGCGCAAACTGATAGCTTGCCATCCATTGTCTGGATTCTATTGTTCGCGAATTTGTTTTGGGTCATAGCGTATGATACCGCCTATGCGATGGTCGACAAACCCGATGATTTAAAAATAGGAATCAATACTTCGGCGATTACCTTTGGGCGTTTTGATGTGCTGGGCGTAATGCTATGCCATGCGTGTTTCATTGCCTTGATGATGGTAGTCGGATGGTTGCAACAAATGAATTTGGTCTATTATGCAGGCTTATTGATCGCAGTAGGGCTGATGGTTTATCAATACCGATTGATTCGTCACCGTGATCGTGCGTTATGTTTCAAAGCATTTTTGCATAATAATTGGGTCGGGATGGTGATATTTATGGGCATCGCACTGGATTTTTTAATTTTTCCACACGCTTGATCGAACAAGGTGTTTTGAATGCAATATAAAGATTTACGAGATTTTATCGCACAACTGGAATCGATTGGGGAGCTTAAGCGCGTTCAAGTTGAAGTCGATCCAGTGCTAGAAATGACGGAAATCTGTGATCGTTTACTCAAAAATCAAGGTCCTGCTGTATTGTTTGAACACCCGAAAGGTTATGCCATCCCCGTATTGGGTAATTTGTTCGGAACGCCTAAGCGTGTTGCTTTGGGTATGGGGCAGGAATCCGTTGAAGCATTGCGTCAAGTAGGGCAATTATTAGCGCATTTGAAAGAACCTGATCCGCCCAAAGGACTCAAAGACGCTTGGGATAAACTACCCATGTTGAAGCAGGTGTTGAATATGACACCGAAAGAATTGAGCAGTGCACCCTGTCAAGAAGTTATTCTGCAAGGCAGCGAAGTTGATTTGAGCCAGTTACCTATTCAAACTTGTTGGCCTGGAGATGTGGCACCATTGATTACTTGGGGCTTGACCGTTACTCGGGGACCCAATAAAACACGGCAAAATTTGGGAATCTATCGTCAGCAAGTGATTGCACCCAACAAAGTGATCATGCGCTGGTTGGCGCATCGGGGTGGAGCATTGGATTTTCGTGAATTTTGCTTGGCGAATCCCGGTAAGCCTTATCCTGTTGCCGTGGCGTTAGGAGCAGATCCGGCAACTATTTTAGGTGCCGTGACTCCGGTACCCGATACGCTAAGTGAATACCAATTTGCGGGACTGTTACGTGGCGCTAAAACTGAAGTGGTGAAGTGTATAGGCAACGATTTGCAAGTTCCTGCTAGTGCTGAAATCGTGCTCGAAGGCGTCATTCATCCCGGTGAAACTGCGCTGGAAGGCCCTTATGGTGACCATACCGGCTACTACAACGAGCAGGAAACTTTTCCGGTCTTTACCATCGATCGCATCACGATGCGTCGCAATCCGATTTATCATTCTACCTATACCGGCAAACCACCGGATGAACCCGCTATTCTCGGTGTCGCGCTGAATGAAGTGTTTGTGCCTTTGCTGCAAAAGCAATTTCCGGAAATTACCGATTTTTACCTGCCGCCAGAAGGATGTTCCTACCGCATGGCGGTAGTCAGCATGAAAAAACAATATGCCGGACACAGCAAGCGTGTGATGTTTGGTGTTTGGAGTTTTTTGCGTCAATTCATGTATACCAAATTCATCATTGTTACCGATGACGATATCAACGTGCGCGATTGGAAAGAAGTGATCTGGGCTATCACCACCCGGGTTGATCCGGTGCGCGATACGTTGCTGGTAGAAAACACACCGATCGATTATCTCGATTTTGCCAGCCCTGTTTCTGGTTTGGGTGGAAAAATGGGATTAGATGCGACCCATAAATTTCCTGGAGAAACAAATCGTGAATGGGGAAAACCGATAGTCATGGATTCTGGGGTAAAAAATCGGGTGAGTGCGATGTGGGATGAATTAGGATTCTGATTAAATAGTAGTAAGCAATTTATTTATTGCATCGATATTTTAAGGTAAGAATGATTTTGTCAGTAATTTACCTTTTTATTGACTGTGTATGAGTTGCAATAATTATTTTTAACTTCCTTAGAGACATAAGGTGTTGTCAGAAACAATAATACCAGTGACGTTCTGGCTAACACGATAGAAGCAAGCAGAGCGATCGATTGAAGGGCTTGAATTAACGTATACAACGCAACAAATTTAAGCAGGATGATCAATACGATCGCTATGACGCCCATGGGCCCACAATTGGGATCTTTCATGATTGCGAGTGTTCTAGCACGATCGCCCATGCCTCCTACCCAAGCATCCGCGCTATCGGCGAGACCGTCTAAATGTAACCCACCCGTTAATAAAATCCACGCGGTGAGTACTATCGCGGCATTTATCCAAGCCGTAGCGAATAGACTAAAAAACGAGCACAGGCTGATCAATATCAAGCCAAGCAACAACCCAACTAAGGGATAGTAAGTTAGTGAATAGCCAATTTGTTGATCGGTGGGTTGTTTCTGCAGCGTAACCGGTAAGCAAGTCAGAAATTGAAGCGCGATCCAAAAAGGCTTAAACATTGCAAGGATGGTAGCTAACCGTTGGATCGCCTGAAATCATTGGAATGCTGATGGAATAGCGATCGGCATGATTAACTTTGAAATCAAACAAGTTTTCCAATGGCTTATGATGAACGTGACACAGAATGATACGCATCACTCCACCGTGGGAAATGAATAGTATCTTTTTCTGTTGATGCCGATCGAGTAACTCTCGCCAGGCAGACAGTATGCGTTTGTTAAATTCAATCAGAGATTCAGCATTCGGTGGGGTAACTATCAGTGGATTTTGCCAAAAACGCATCAACGTAATCGCATCATTTTGCATGATCTCAGCCGAAGAAAGATTTTCCCAATCACCAAAATGAATTTCTTGAAAACGCCTCTCTTCAATGACGGGAATATTCTGGTGTCGTCCAAGTTCTGCGGCAAAAGCAGCACAACGCTGTAATGGTGAAGTAATAATGACATTCCACGGAACTGAGTTTTTTTCTGGAAGGTTAACCGCATGCCAAAGCTGTTGCCAGCCTAATGGCGTTAACGGATGATTCGTGCTGCCACAATAACGGTTACGGTGTTCTGTTTCTCCATGCCGGAGTAAATCAATTTGGGTTGGTAAGCTGTGCAAAGTGAATGAAAGCAGATCAAATTTTTTGCGAAACAGCCGCTTCGGAAAAGGTTGCCATTTCATTATGTAATTGGCAAGCCGAGCGAAGTAAATGGATGGCAACTGCTGCGCCGCTGCCTTCCCCTAAACGCATCTGTAAATTCAATAAAGGCCGGGCGTTGAGGTGTTGCAAAATTATGCGATGGCCTTTTTCTTCGGAAACATGTGAATAAATAAACCAGCGTTGCGTTTCTGGAATCATAGAAACAGCCATCAAAGCGGCGACCGTGCTTATGAAGCCGTCTATCAAAACAGGTATTCCTGTTTGTGCGCAGCGAAGATAAGCGCCCGTCAACGCAACGATTTCAAATCCGCCTAAACGACGCAGCGATTCCAACGGGGAGTCGACTTTATTGCAATGCAGTGCCAGCGCCTGAGCGATGACGCGAGTTTTATGCGCAATGCCTTGCATATCGAGACCTGTTCCTGCTCCAGTGAGCCGTTCAGCTGGTAAATTCAGAGCGCAGCAAGCCAAAGCGGTGGCGCTGGTGGTGTTAGCGATACCCATTTCACCACCGATAAACAATAGGTTTTGATCGTTTTGCTGAATCCGGTCAATGGCATCACAACCTATCTGCAGTGCAGATTCTAATTGTTCGAATGTCATCGCGGGTTGATGTAGAAAATTGGCCGTGCCGCGTCCTAGATGGTAGTTTTTTACCGCAGTAATTGATGACGTATCATCTACCGTACCGAGATTAATGACTTCTAATGAGGCATGGTGCGAGTGCGCTAATGCATTGATAGCGGCTCCTCCACGCGCAAAGTTTTTAATCATTTCAACCGTTACCGATTGCGGAAAGGCCGAAACATTTTCAGCCGCAATGCCGTGATCCCCAGCAAATATTGTGATGTGCACAGAATCGATCGACGGCCGATCAGTGTGCTGTAACGCTGCTAATTGAATGGCAATGTCTTCCAAGCGCCCAAGTGATCCTGGTGGTTTGGTTAGTTGTGCCTGACGTGCTTGCGCTCGCTGCGCAAATGATTCGTCTATTGCGGCGAACGGTTGGTTGAGCCATTCGTAAGGAAATTTTTGACTCATAGTGGCTTGCCTTTCAGCATCATAGGCAATCCTGCAATCGTCATCACGACTTGATCGCAGCATTGGGCAATTTCTTGATGCAATTTTCCTGCTTCATCACAATAACGGCGACTGAGTTCACCGAGCGGTGTAATGCCCAGATTAGTTTCGTTACTGACCATTAAAATTTTTCCTGGTAAATCCGGTAATAGTTGCAGCAATGCTTGTCGTTCAGAAGAAAATTGCTTTTCATCATTGTGCATCAATAAGTTAGTAAGCCAAAGCGTGAGGCAATCCACCAATAAGCAATGGGAAGAAGTGGCGTAGCGTTGTAAAGCCGACGCCAATCGAATAGGTTCTTCAATCACTTGCCAAGCTTTCGGGCGATGGGCCTGATGCAACGCAATACGTTGTCGCATCTCATCATCTTCGCCGGTTGCCGTCGCAATATAAATGACCGGTAATTGACTTTGCTGCGCAATTTTTTCAGCCAAGCGGCTTTTCCCTGAACGAACACCACCTAAAATCAGAGTTTTTGAGCCGGCCATGCGCTTACAAATCAATGCCTTTTTGCGCTTGAATGCCAGCGCGGAAAGCGTGTTTGATGTCATTCATTTCAGTGACGGTATCGGCTGCTTCACACAGCGCATCCGGAGCCGCGCGTCCGGTAATGACTACGTGCTGCATCGGCGGGCGGTTTTTCAAATCACGGATGACAGCTGCAGTATCAAGCCAACCAAATTTCAACGGATAGGTTAATTCATCGAGCACAATAAGATCTAAAGCGGGATCGCGCAACATTTCCTGAACAACAGACCATCCGCGCTGCGCTGTTGCAATATCGCGTTCCAGATCTTGCGTATCCCAGGTAAATCCTTCGCCGAGCACATGCCAAATCACATTTTTTTGTTGGCGAAAAAAAGCTTCTTCACCCGTATCCGAGCGACCTTTGATGAATTGCGCCACTCCGACGCGCAGCCCATGACCTAAAGCGCGGGCAATCATGCCAAATGCGGAAGAGGATTTTCCTTTGCCATTGCCGGTGTGGACTAACAGCAATCCTTGCACGCGATCGGCTTTAGCAATCGCGGCATCGACGACTTCCTTTTGCCGCTGCATGCGATTGCGGTGCCGTTCCGCACGAGCTGAGTCAGTCATTAGTGGCGAGCGCGAGTTTGTTGTGTTATTAATGCCATTAAACTATGTAACACGATCGCGATCGCGATATAAAACACAAAAGACTCTGCATACGCTGGGAAATATTGCAAAAAGCGAGTGGCGTATTCGCTCATGGAAGTTTCTGCGAAACGTCCTGAGAAAAAATAGAAACCGCCGCTGGAGAATAATTCGCAAGCCAACAAACCGGCAGCCATACTCGCGGCTAGTAGCGTAACGCTGTGCCAGGACCATTGAAATTGTTTCGCATACCAGCGGCCTGCCAACCATAGCGATGCATAAGCTGGAATCAAAAATAGATAAGCTGGCGTGAGGCAAAAATCACTGACGCCGCCCCAGGCATACGCGACATAGTCCAGCACCCAACTGAGTAAAAACAATCCCAGCAATGGCCAAGCCGAACGCAAATAAATACCGACAAGGAAAAACACAGCCCACGAAGCATCGGCTAAATTGTGTGTCCAAACGAGGTTATAGCCACGGGTTAAGATCATCATGGCGGTCAACATTAGCCCGATGATGATTTGGTTACGAAGCGATAGCGTTAACATATGAACTCCTTATTAAGGTTGATAACGTACCATGGCGATAAAGTTACGCCCGGGTTGATTGAAAAAAGCAGCCGTTTCATAGCGTTCATTAAACAAGTTTTCAATACGTCCTTGCAAGCGCCAATGTTTGTTTAACACATATTCGGCGCGCAAGTCGAATTTGATGTAGCTGTCCAGTTTTAGGGTATTCGCGATATTGTCATAGCGTTGCCCTTCGACCAATAATGTCGCACCAATGGCATAGCGGCCGAATTGCCGGTCGGCATTAATACGAAAAGACTGTTCAGCACGTCGTGGCAGTATATTACCGCGATTTAAATCATCAGAACGATTTTGCGCATCCATCAATGTTAAATTGGTATTGAAAACCCATTCCTTGATTTGACCATTAATGATGCCTTCGACCCCGCGGATGCGTGCCTGATCGATGTTCGCGGTCGTGAAGGTCACGCTATCAAATGCGATGAGATGGTAGATGTTGTTTTCAAAGAAATTCAATGCCCAATCACCCCAACTCGTTTTGCCACGCGAGCCGAATTCATAACTGCGCGAATCTTCCGGCCGCAAAGTGGGATTGCCAAAAACAGGAAAATACAATTCGTTAAAAGTCGGGGATTTAAAAGCGCTACCGAAATTTGCGAGCAAACGAATATTTTCAGTGATCGGGTATCCCCAACTGGCATTTCCCGTCACGCGGCTACCGAATTGTTGATTATCGTCATGACGAAGAGACAGTAGAAAATCATGTTTGGCAATGGTCGCTTGGTGTTGCGCAAACACGCCCCAATTGGTTCTCGAATTGACGATAAAATCTTCGGTACTTTTTACGTGATCGTTTTGGAAATCCGCTCCGATGGTCAAACGGTGGTCTGGTTTGATGGTGAATTCGTTGAGAACGGTAACCGTGGTCCGCGCGGTATTGAAGCGGCTTTGAAACGTGCGTCCAAGAAAATTATCCGAATCTTCGCGACTCAATCCGCCAATCAAACTGATTTTCCAGAAATGCAGCGGCGAATAACGTGCGGTACCGCCAAAAACCTGTTGCATCAACACGGCTTTGTTGACAAAACTGCCATCGTATTCGGTTTTTCCAGCCGATTGCGTAAAGTTGCCGTCAATCTCCAAACCATTTTGAAAGCGATAGCCTCCGCGAAAACTGCCGGCCACATTACGATAACCATCGCGATCGGGTTCAAACGTAAAACATCCGGCGGTATCCGTGCCATTACACGCATTAAAACCGCGTGTGCCGATACCGCTGGCGGTCATATTAAACCAGCCTTGTTGCCAAGAGCGCGATAAACTCGCCGAGCCTTCTATCGTGCCGTAGCTGCCACCACCAAAATTAAAACTGGGAGTAAATTTCTCACCACCGCCTTTGCGCGTGAAAATATGAATCACGCCACCAATGGCTTCCGAACCATACAAGCTGGAACGCGGGCCACGGACGATTTCTATGCGCTCGATTTGATCAATGGGAATATTTTCAAAAGCGGTCGTGCCTGAAGTCGCCGAACCGACTTTGATATTGTTGATCATCACCAACACGTGATCTGATTCGGTACCGCGCATAAAAATATCCGTGAATTTACCGGCACCACCGCTGTTGGAAACGCTGATTCCCGGTAAACCACGAAGCAAATCCTGCATCGAACGGACCTGCTGGCGTTCGATATCCGCTCGCGTAATGACCGTCATCGCAGCCAAAGTTGCATCGGCGGTTTGCGGCGTCCGCGTAGCCGTAATGACCACGGGTTTTTCCTGAGTAACGAGATTGGTTGCTGATAAATCGGTGAAGATACTCAATCCCAGTATCATTCCGATGGTTAAACGAAATAAAAACATGAAAAGTTTCCTTTGCGCACACCCGCGCACAGAGCCATTAAAAAAAACTGGGATGCGAAAAGAAACAAAAAAGACAGGAAAGGACAAAAAAACGAACGGCATGCTCATTACAATCAATCAGCAAGTCGTACCTTCAATGCCTCGATTGCCCTCCGCAATGCCGCAGCGATACTGACTTCAGGCCGGTCTCCGGACTTGTGAGCGGAATCAATCCTGATCTGCGCCTTCCCATGTTAAAAACTCAACACAGTGGCATGTTGCAGATGTTTACTCAGTTACCGTTGCGGGGGCAGTGCTGGCTTTGTTGCAAGAAAAAATTCATCAATAACGCACCAGCTTCCCGTTTAACCTTCAAAATGAATAGTTGAAGGCACCTCAAGCAAGTCGCGCAGGCTACAGAAAGGGCAGTAGCCTGTCAAGTCGGAAAGACTATCGCTTGGTTGAGGAGAAGTTAGTAGCAGGGGGAGTGGTTTTTTAGGTAATCGTGGCTTGGATTCTATATTTTAATTGTTGCTTTAAATCGACTTCGGTTTCATAAACAATATGATTGTACTGGCGAGTATCAAAATGGATTTCTTCCAAATAGTCATTTCTCACCATCCAAATAACCGGTATTCCAAGACCTAGAGCAAAGCCAGCTTCGAAATAGACGCCACCGCGGTTTCCAGTAAAATCAGCAACCAAATATTTACTTTTTCGAATCTGCGCAATGATTTCGTCGCATATTTTATTGTTATGTTGTTCCGAATCGATTCTTATACATTGGGTTCCATCGAGTTCAATGGCTTCTTTAATACTTTGATAATAGCTATTCATTTCATTATTGAACCACATTGCGACAAAAGCTTGGTTGCTCTCTTTATTAGGTTTATTTTGTAATTCCGATATTCTGGACCAACCTTTCGCTATAATTTTAAATTGTATTGATTTTTCGATGAATTCAAATAAAATTTTAGCGTAACCAAGGCTTTCTAATTCTTTCACTGTCCATAAAGCTGATGCCGCATCAAATGCATAAAGATACCAAACCTCTTGTTTGTTAACTGAAATAGTGTCGCTAGGGTGATCTACTTTATGAGAGAGATTAAGCAAAGCTTCATCAAAAAGTTGTGATGGAGATGGATATTGTGAAATTAGGTCAGCGATTGTTTCTAAAGTCCAGTCACCGTTTTTACCTGTTTTATCCGTGGTGATTTGAGAGTGAATACCGATGCCGCGGCATTTGCGTTGCGCTAATACATTGGTTATTTTGTTTTTGTTTATTTTATTGCGATCGAGTTCTGATTTCGCCTGATCTGTGATGGAATAAATGCCACAAATCTCATCCCAGTAAATGTCAGATAAAAAATCTTTTTTATATTGACAGAGTATTCCGGTTAAATAAGAAGCTTTTTGTTCGGTCATTTTCTTTATTGTAGAAGGTAAGGATGTCAAAAATCAGTAAAAGCGATAGAACTATCTTTCCGCTGTTGGATATGAAATTATGGACTAGGACAGGGCAATAGTATACTTTTCAGGCGGGGTAATTTATCTTATGGATCGGAGGGAATATGAGACACTTAATTGCTTTGATTTTTAGTTGTTTTTTCCTGATTGTTTCGTCAGCGGCTATGGCGGAAACGGTTACGGTCAAGATACAGGATTTTAGCTTTATTCCGAATGCGATTTCGATCAACAAAGGCGATTCGATTACATGGACCAATCAAGATAGCGCCGTGCACAGCACCACGCAAGATGCTACGTTGTGGAGTAGCGATTTGAGTCAGGGGGCTTCATTCAATTTTGTATTCAACGATGCTGGCACATACACGTATTCTTGCCGTTTTCATCCTGCGATGCGCGGTACTGTCACTGTTGCGGATACCGGAGCGGTAAATTCGACATCCTGCTTTTTTAAATGGGCGGAAACTAATTATGCGCAGTTTTTCGCTCCTGCGGGCAACGATAGTTTTTTAAATTTTCCGCCTTACACCTATCGTTATTATTCCGCGACTAATTCCTATTTGGCGGTTTCATCAACCGATAATCATGTGTATTACATGTTTGGTTCCGATGGAGTGATACGCGACGCGGGTTTATTGACTGATTGGCTGGCTACTTCGGCGTGTCAATAAATCGCTTGCAATGATAATTCCTTAGATTTTGTATCTGAGACGTAAAAACTTTATAAATAATCCAGTTGTTTTCTGCAATATCAACAGAAAAAGGAAAAAATATGGCTAAGAGTTCCTTGCAGAAGTTAAAAGAATTAGGACAAAGCGTTTGGTTGGACGATATCAATCGTGAAATGCTGGAAAATGGTGAACTAATCGAGTTAATTGAAAGAGATAGCGTTTCTGGCATTACTTCTAACCCCGCTATTTTTGAAAAAGCCATTACCGATAGCACCGCTTATGATGATGCCATTGCGTCGCTTAAGAAAAGCAACGTGCCACCTATTGCTATTTATGAAACACTGGCTTTGGAGGATGTGCGCAAAGCTGCGGATTTATTTTATCCCGTCTTCGAGCGATCAAAAGGCCGCGATGGATTTGTCAGCTTAGAAGTTTCTCCTTATTTGGCAAATGATACGGAACAGAGTATTCAAGAAGGCAAGCGATTATGGAAAGAGTTGAATCGTCCCAATACGTTGATAAAGGTTCCGGCAACGGAAGCGGGGTTACCGGTCATTGAGCAGTTAATTGCCGAAGGAATCAATGTCAATGTTACGTTGATATTCAGTGTGTCGCGTTACCAACAAGTGGTCGAGGCATTTCTGCGGGGATTGGAAATTCGTGTTAAACAGAATAAACCGATCGATCACATTGTTTCAGTCGCTAGTTTTTTCCTAAGCCGGATTGATGTCATGATCGATAAACAGCTCGATGAACAAGCGGCAAAAAGCAATGATCGACGCTGTCTTGAGTTACGTGGCCAAGCTGCCATTTCCAGCGCACGCATTGCCTATCAATATTATCGCCAATGGATTCAAAGCGAACGTTGGCAAGCTTTGTCAAAGCTGGGAGCAAACCCTCATGCGCTGTTATGGGCTAGTACTGGCACTAAAGACAAAAGTTATAGCGATATTAAATATGTCGAGGCGCTTGTGGCAAAGGATACTGTCACTACACTTCCACAAGAAACGTTAGAAGCCTATCGCGATCATGGAAATCCCATCGTGCGGATTGATCAAGAATTACAGCAAACGAATCAAGTACCTTTAGACTTAAAGAAAGTGGGTATTGATCTTGAAGTAATCGGCAAGCAGCTTGAAACTGAAGGCGTGGAGAAATTTATTAAGCCTTTTGATAAATTGTTAAAAAGCATCGAAGAATGGGATGGGAAATGAAAAAAATGATTCATGCCAATAACGGAATCGATCAGTAAAACAGGTAAGTCATTTATGAACAAATCCGACAAGCCTGGTAATATTTGCGCAGTGCAAAAAATTGAAATTGCCGATGAAGCATACGATCAGCGAATCGATAATTTCTTATTGAAGCGGCTTAAGAATGTGCCTAAAAGCCATGTTTATCAATTGCTGAGAAGCGGTCAAGTGCGCGTCGATGGCAAAAGGATTCGTGCCGATTATCGTTTGCAAATAGGCAATACCCTCAGAATTCCGCCTATTTTTCTGGCTGAAAAATCACCTGACGAGATTGCTCGGGTTCCTAAGAAACATGTTGCCTTTAACGTACTGTTTGAGGATGAAGCGCTTTTGGTCGTCGACAAACCCAGCGGAATGGCGGTTCACGGTGGAAGCGGCATTAGTTTTGGAGTGATTGAGCAATTGCGCATGCAACATCCAACGTGGAAATTTCTGGAATTGGTGCATCGGTTGGATAGAGAAACTTCCGGTGTATTAATGCTGGCGAAAAAACGAGCTGCTTTGGTGGAACTGCATCGTCAGATTCGTGAAGCGCTCATATCCAAGCATTATCAAGTCATGGTTTGTGGTCATTGGTCTAATCCGGTACAGCACGTGAAACTGGCGTTGAATAAATACACAACTGCCAGCGGGGAGCGGCGTGTTGCAATCGTTAAGGAAAGGAATAGAAATGAAGCACTTAAACCAATGTCTGCGCACACGATTTTTCGATTACAGCAATCTTGGAAAAATTTTAGTTTATTAGATGCCGAACTTAAAACAGGCCGCACACATCAAATTCGCGTGCATTTGGCGCATTTAGGATTTCCTATCGCTGGTGATGATAAATATGGCGATTTTGATACGAATAAGCAATTGGCTAAAACGAATCATCGTTTTCATTTGCCGCGTATGTTTCTACATGCGCACACGTTACAGTTGACGCATCCGATAACCCAGCAACTTTTGCGATTTCAGTCACCGCTGCCGGTGGATTTACAAACTTTCATAGATCAGTTGAACGCTGTCCAAAATTAGTCATTGATTAATTTAATTATTTGGTTAGCAGCGGTTCCAATGCTGGCCAAATCGTTTCAACGATTTTGGGTTGCGCCATTTCATTAGGATGTAAACGGTCCGGTAGAAAAAAATCGGATCGTTCACCAAACCCTTCGAATAAAAATGGTACCAGCGGTATTTGATAGTCTTTTGCGAGCTTCGTAAAAGTATCTTGGAACTTTGCGGTGTAAGTTGCGCCATAATTAGGTGGCAAACGCATACCGACCAGCAGAACTCGAGCATTGTTTCGCTGAGATTTCTGAATGATAGTCGCTAAATTATCATAGATACTTTGAATGCTTGTTCCGCGTAAACCATCGTTAGCGCCGAGTTCCACGATAATAATATTGGGCTTATGAGTTGATAGTACTTGATCGATGCGATTGCGTCCGCCTAGTGTAGTTTCTCCACTGATACTCGTATTAATGATTTGGTAACCGGTATACTGGTTGTTTATTCGTTGTGTTAACAATGACACCCAACCGGCTTCGATGGGTATGCCATAATTCGCGGAAAGACTATCTCCGTAAACAAGAATTTTTGTAGCAGTTGCTTTGGCAACTGGCATCATACAAATAACAAGTAATAATAAGGAAAACAGGACATTTTTTTTCATGGTTAATAATGAAGATCAGAAATTCATTCTTTTAGTTCAGGGATTGACCAAACAAGTCAGCACGGGCGACAGTCAGCTTACCATACTACAAGATATCCATTTACAGATAAATTCAGCGGAAACGGTGGCTATCATTGGCGCTTCCGGCTCTGGTAAATCAACTTTGCTGGCTTTGCTAGCTGGGTTAGATTTGCCAACATCAGGAAAAGTTTATTTGGATCAAGTGGATATTTTTTTATTAAACGAAGACGAACGCGCCGCTTTGCGAAGTAAAGTATTAGGATTTGTTTTTCAGTCTTTTCAATTACTTCCCGCGCTTACTGCATTGGAGAACGTGATGCTGCCTCTTGAATTGGCCGATGCTGATCATGCCGAACTAAAATCGCAGCAATTACTCGCCCGCGTCGGCCTTGAGCAGCGTTTACATCACTATCCGAAACAATTGTCAGGCGGAGAACAGCAGCGTGTTGCAATCGCGCGGGCTTTCGTAACGGCGCCTAAATTGTTATTGGCCGATGAACCAACAGGTAATCTTGATGCAGAAACTGGCGAGCAGATTATTGATTTAATGTTTGAACTCAATCGTGAGCAAGGCACTACGCTGGTTTTAGTCACGCATGACGAAACGTTATCACAACGTTGTTCACGGCAAATTCGCCTGTCTCACGGTAAGTTGGTATAGCGATGAAATTCATCCATAAGTTATCGTTCAATATGTTGCGCCGTGATTGGCGCGCCGGTGAATTAAATGTTTTGATCATAGCGTTGGTGATTGCGATCAGTGGCATTACCACGGTAGAGTTTTTCATCGACCGGGTAAAAACCGCGTTGGTGCAAGAAAGTAATCAACTGTTAGGCGCTGATTTGCTGATTATTTCCAGTGAATCTATTCCGGAGAGTTTTACCAGTGAAGCAAAGCGCCTGGGGTTAGCAACAGCGTCGATTATTAAATTCCCCAGCATGATTTCCAATGGTGAGCATAATCTTTTGGTTGAAATACGTGCTGTTACAAAAGGTTATCCGTTGCGTGGCAATGTGCAATTGATGCAAGAAGCTGAAAATCCGAATGACTCATCGTCGGTTTCCGGTCCTGCAACGTGGCGCAAATCGACTGACATTCCGGAATCTGGCACGATCTGGGTGGATGAGAAAGTTCTACGTCAACTCGAACTGAATAAAACTGATCGCATCGATGTAGGCGCGACACAACTGCAAGTGACTGAATTTATCGCCCGCGAACCCGATCACTCGGTGGGTTTTATTAATTTGGGACCGCGCATTATGATGAATGCTGCCGATCTGGACAAAACCGAATTAATTCAGCTTGGTAGTCGTGTTTCTTATAATCTTCAAGTGGCCGGCGATGAAGAAAGCGTGCATCATTTTCGGAATTGGGCACAAACGCGCTTAAGCAAAACCCAACGCATCGAAGGAATCCGCGATGCACGTCCGGAAATCAAAGCCGCTTTAGAGCGTGCCGAAAAATTTTTGAATCTTGCGGCATTGGCGAGTGTTGTTATGGCCGCAGCGGCAATCGCTTTGGCGGTGCGCCAATTTACCCAACGGCATTTAGATGGATGCGCTGTGATGCGTAGTTTAGGCGCGAGTCAAAACCAGTTGCTGTATTTGTATGTTTTTTATTTTCTATTGTTGGGTTTGCTGGCCAGCGGCGTGGGGTGTGTGATTGGATTCGCGACGCAGGAAATTTTGTCCAACTGGCTGACAAGCTTGACTGATACGGCGTTGCCTTGGCCTAGTCTATGGCCATTAGCGCAAGGTTTGGCGATTGGTTTGATACTGTTACTCGGTTTTGCATTACCGCCTGTGCTAAATCTACGCAGCGTATCGACAATGCGTGTGTTACGCAGGGATATCGGTCTTTCCAACAAACACGGTGTAATCGGCTATCTGTTTGGCTTGTTCGTGTTAGCTTTGTTATTCATTTGGAAAGCGCAAGATTTGAGCATGGGTTTATATGTGGTGGGCGGATTTATCGCAGCGATTCTTTTATTTGCAGGTTTCGGATGGTTGTTAATCAAAATCCTGGCAAATTTCAGACATCACGTCGGTAATGCTTGGCGTTATGGGCTGGCGAGTATCCACAGGCGCGCGGTATCCAGTGTGTTGCAGATCGTGGCTTTGGGTCTAGGATTGATGGCGTTGCTGGTGATGACGTTGATTCAAGATGATTTAATTGAAGATTGGCAAACCAGTTTGCCACCTGATGCGCCTAATTACTTTCTGGTTAACATACAGTCGGATCAGATCGATCCATTGAAAAATTTCTTTCAACAACGTGATATCGATTCTCCTGTTTTGTTTCCTATGGTGAAAGGGCGGTTGGTTAAAATCAACGGTAAAGAAATTTTGCCAGAGCATTTTGCGCATGACTTACATGCGGAAAGACACATACGGCGCGAATTTAATTTGTCGTGGGTGAGCGAGCTTCCATCCGATAATCAAGTGGTTCAAGGCACTTGGTGGACGGTTAATGGAGAGTCGAAAACTTCGATGAAAGCAGAAATTTCGATTGAACAAAGTATCGCCAAAATTATCGGCATCAAGCTCGGTGATGAGTTGACCTATGACATCGCGGGTAGCCATTTTTCTGCACCAGTCACGAGTGTCAGAAAAGTAAATTGGGATAGCTTTCGGGTCAATTTTTTTGTCGTAACGCCACCCGGGCTATTAGAAAATTACCCGCTCAGTTATATCACCAGCTTCCATGTTCCTGAGAATAGAATGGATATGATTCATGCGCTGGTGCGTGCTTTCCCGAATATATTGGTGATCGATATGGCGGCCGTCATTAATCAAGTGCAAGGAATGATCGAAAAAGTTTCTCAAGCCATTCAGTTTGTTTTTATATTTACCGTGCTGGCTGGTTTCTCGGTACTGTATGCAGCAATCGTTGCAACTCAAGACGAACGCATTTACGAAGCCGCTATTTTTCGTACATTAGGTGCGCATCGGCAACAGATGCAACGTGCTTGGGCGGTGGAATTTGCGATTCTTGGCGGATTGGCCGGAATATTAGCGGCGGCAGGGGCGAGTATGCTCGGTTACGTGATTGCAGAGCAGATCTTGCATTTTGAATATCGTTTTGATCCTTGGATTTGGCTCATCGCAACACCTCTCGGCGCTATTACGGTGCTGATTGGAGGTTTACTGGGAACCCGTGCTGCATTATCGACGCCGCCGATATTAACACTGCGTAACTTGGCATAGTTTTTATAGCAACGTGATGAATGACTTGGTTTCTAAGCTTGCTGCATTACCGCCGTTGAGTTTATACATACACATTCCGTGGTGTCTGAAGAAATGCCCCTACTGTGATTTTAATTCGCATGAAGTTCGTAAAAATGGCGATGAACAGACTCAGATCGAGAAAAACTACGTCGCTGCTTTAATACGGGATTTGGAGATGGCACTGGCCGATGTATGGGGCAGGCGACTTAACAGTGTATTTTTTGGAGGTGGAACGCCCAGTTTGTTTAGCGCATCTTCTATCGATGCTATTTTAACCGCAGTGCGCACGTTGATGCCGTTGGAACATTTTGCTGAAGTGACACTGGAAGCCAATCCGGGTACCTTTGAAGCGCAGAAATTTGCAGATTACCGTGCTGCTGGAATTAATCGATTATCGATAGGGATACAAAGTTTTAATCCGAAAATGCTCAAAGCAATCGGTCGCGTGCATGATGATCAAGATGCACTGCATGCGGTTCATATTGCGCAAAACAATTTTGCCAATATTAATCTGGATTTGATGTATGCCTTGCCAGGCCAGACCCTGGATGAAGCAAAAAGCGATATTGCTACAGCCTGTAGTTTTGGTGTTTCACATCTGTCTGCTTATCATCTGACATTGGAACCGAATACGCTATTTCATCGTTTTCCACCGACACTGCCGGATGATGAACAAGCGGCTGCGATGCAGGATATGATTGAGCAAACTGCATCTCTGTATGGGTATCAGCATTATGAAACCTCGGCTTTTGCGCAACAAGGCAAACTATCGCAACATAATTTGAATTACTGGTTGTTCGGAGATTATCTGGGAATTGGCGCGGGGGCCCATAGCAAAATTAGCTTTGCAGATAAAATCATTCGGCAAATGCGTTATAAGCAGCCTAAGGAATATTTGCTGCAAAATCAAAGCGGAGCTACCTTGATTCAAACGCAACAGATTCTATCAAACGCCGATCGCGCTTTTGAGTTTATGATGAATGCGCTGCGACTCAATGATGGATTTGACTCGAAATTGTTTGAAGAACGCACTGGATTACCGCTCAACGTTATCCAGACTCAATTGGATCAAGCTGAAGAGCGCGGTTTATTAGTGCGCAATGCTTTTCGGATCAAGCCAACAATATTAGGCAAACGCTTTTTGAACGATTTATTGCAAATTTTTCTACCAGAGACATCTAAAATCTTATTAAGCTGAATCAATGTTCATTGGAATTAACTGCTAGAATTGGGTCGGTAAGCTACTTAAGCAAAGAAGTTTATTTCTGTAGCAAACGCTATTCAGCCGTTCAATACCAAATTGATCGAAAATTATTCACACTAGAATTTCTTTCCATTTTAAAAATGTTTCTAGTCATATTATTAAATGACATGAAATTTCCTATGTTTTTTCAAGCATGCTGAGCTAGTTATATACGCTATCATCGAATATAACATATACCTATATGGTTATTATTATTTGGTATTTCTGAAATTAGCAGTGACTGGGGTATATTGCTTAACTTTTCAAAAAGGAAGTTTTTATGGAATGGCAAGGTTGGTTTGTATTAGGTTTGTGTGTTTCGGTGCTGACAGCACTGATTTTTACGCGATTGGGGCCTCATCTGATCATGGCTGGGGCATTAACAATTTTAGCGGTCACGGGAATTCTTAACGACAAAGATGCATTAAGCGGTTTTAGTAATTCAGGCTTGATTACTGTGGTGGGAATGTTTGTCGTAGCGGCTGGCATGCATTCCTCTGGCGCGATTGATGTACTCGTTAAAACATTGCTGGGTCGACCTAGTACCGTTCGTGGCGCCATAAATCGGATGTTTTGGCCAGTTGCTTTTATGAGCAGTTTTCTCAATAACACACCTTTAGTCGCGACTATGATTCCAGCTATTTATAGTTGGAGCCGGAAAATTGGGATATCGCCTTCCAAATTAATGATCCCGCTCAGTTACACGGCAATCCTGGGGGGTACGGTCACATTGATTGGTACCAGCACTAATTTGATTGTCAATGGACAATACCAAACATTGACCGGGGAACCAGGTTTTTCACTATTCTCGATTACTGCCGTTGGTTTGCCGGTAGCTATTGCTGGTTTTATAATGATGTGGTTGTTTTTTAACAAGCTTTTGCCAGATCATAATCAAGATCAAGCTTTTTCAAATATTCGTGAATTTACTTTAGAAGTATCTATTGCGCCAAATGGGCCTTTAGTAGGAAAAACAATTGAACAAGCTGGGCTAAGGCATTTGCAGCGTATTTACTTAGTGGAAATCGATCGAAATGGTACCGCGATTACGGTTGTTTCGCCGGATGAAGTATTGCAAGGCGGCGATCGATTAGTATTCGCTGGGGATACGGAAGCCATCTCAGATTTGTTGCGTATCAACGGTATTGTTCCGTCTACCGAAGAAGAGCAACAAGAAACGTTTAGGTTAAGACATACGGAAAGGCGGCTTGTTGAAGTGGTTGTTTCACCTCACTGTTCCGCACTGGGATATGCAATCCGTGAGGCGCGATTCCGTGCCCGATATGGCGCGGCAGTATTGGCGGTAGCTCGAAACGGTGAACGTATCAAAGGTAATTTAGGCAGTATTACTTTGGAGGCTGGCGATACACTATTACTTGAAGCAAGACCTGCTTTTATCAGTCGCCAACGTTATAACAAGGATTTTTTGGTCATTAGTGATTTGCAAACTGAATCTCCTCGGCATGAAAGAGCATACATTGCTTGGGCTATTTTGATCGGAATCGTTTCATTGGCCAGTTTTGAAGTAATTAGCATGCTGCATGGTGCATTGATTGGCGCAGGCTTAATGATTCTTACCGGATGCTGCTCATCCAATCAAGCGGAAAGAAGCCTTGATTTAAAAGTAATTATTACGATTGCGTGTTCGTTTGCTTTAGGTGTGGCATTAGAGAAAACAGGTGTAGCCAAATACCTGGCAGAAAACATTATCGATTTGAGTGGTGGAAGACCTTGGTTGTTATTAGTTTTAACTTACGTAACTATTTCTATCTTGACGGAAGTCATTACTAACAATGCTGCGGCACTTTTGATGTTGCCGATCGTATTGGAGATTACCGAGAAAACGGATCTAAATAATGTGCCTTTCGTATTGGCTATCATGATGGCAGCTTCAGCCAGTTTTGCCACGCCAATTGGTTATCAAACGAATATGATGGTGTATGGACCCGGCCGCTATCGTTTTGTAGATTTTCTAAAAGTTGGCATACCGATGAACATCCTAACGGCAGTTGTTACTATCACTGTGCTGTTGATCGGATGGCCGCTTGAAAAATAATGGTATTTATTTGCCATTCTATTGTTCATGACATACCGACATAGCCTGTTAACTCCTCTAAAATAAAGCACCTCGCTGCAAGCTTGCAGCGAGGTGTTGAGGAAGAAGCTCTTCAGAAATTTAAGAGATTTAATACATCTTTTACGTCAGTCAGATGCAACCAGTTATTTTCATCGATTTATAAATACGATCGTTTCTTCTACACTAGAATGGCAATATCGCATCTAAAGAAAATAAAATTTGGTCTTTATTGCCGCCAAATGGTCGATAAGCCGCATGTAATCCGTCAGCTCTATCCCAACGGATATTTGGTCTCAGGTTGAGCTGATTCAATCCTTTTAATTTTAAATTGAGTGCTTTGACCACTTTCCAGTTAGCGCCAAGTGTTACAGCGTAGTAATCGGCTGGTGTGGTAGCAGCTAGCGAAGTTGATCCACCCAGCGCATAGCTGTTGCCTAAATGGTTAGTAGCAGCGCTGACCCGGCCTGGAGACCAGACACGAAAACCATCGCGATCTCTGAACCATTCTGCCCTCACACCTACCGATAAATCACGATTCACGTCATAGTACACATGTGTATTTACTCCATACCATGCGGCATCTCTATTGACGCCTGCATAGTGCAAATTAGCGAGCAATACATTATCTGCAAAACCGTGATCATGTTGAACAACGAATTGCAGCTTATCGAGCACTCGATGTCTGATCACTACGCTATACATGCCCCAAAAGCTGCTATTTCGTGTGGATGTAGTGCTACCGGTGCCACTGATGTTTACTGATGTTTTGGCATCATCACTAGTCCATGTCACACCACCCATTCCTCCCCAATTGCCCATTTGACGATCAAAATTGCCATCCCAGCCACCGGTACCGCTACCACCAATCGCTGCCATAAAGGCTTCAATGTTTTTGTTGATGCGATAGTTTCCCATTACACCGGTATGCGTGAACGGTTCGCCATATTGCATGGTATAGGCATGCGTATAGAAAAAGTTATTCGGTGCAGGAACTGATTCAAAACCAATGGGAGTGTAAAAATGACCTACTTTAATGTTGATACCATTACCAAATGGCGCGTAAACTTCGAAAAAAGCTTGTGGAATAGCGATGCCATAGGTGCGTAAAGAGCTGCAACAAATGGAGAGATCCCAATTGCCACGATCATCCAAAGGTCTACCATTATTAACATCAAAAGCGGGATTGCCATAAGCTTGTGTAAAAATAGCGTCGGTTCCGAACATAAAAGCGGTACGAAAACCAAAATCCCAACCTTTCCCTTCTGTCTTAACTGGGCGTTCTACAAATACATTAAATTGATTAAGTTGTACTCTATTTGCTTGATCTGCAAAAGTTATCGGGCCATTGAATCCGTCCGTTTGGCTTGGGTTAAACGTTGCTCCACCGTTGATCCAACCTCCAACAACTATTCCGCTATCTTTAAGAAATTGTGCAAAATTCCTGGTAGTGCTTGTAACTGGGTCAGTTTTATTTTCCGGGCTCATGGTTGTATTGGCTTGAACAGTGCTATTCAGGCCAGCCAACAATAATCCACCAACTAAAGTTTTGACGAGTATGCGATTATGAATTGATTCATATTTCATTATTTCCTCCCTGTTTGGATGTAGATATTGCATATCCCCAGAGAAGGCCAATATCTACACGAAGGGAACTCTAACATTGAATATATTTATGGGTCAATTTAAATCACTATCTTAAATCATTAATAATTGCAATAAGGGAAACTATTAAATTGTGTAGCTTATTAAATTTTTTAAAAGAAGCGAGTAGAGGAGGTGTTACTGCAGAAATTACTAACGCTGACTACTACAGTAATCAGGGGGAATACTGTAAACGAATATGCAAAAAGATACAAATACAGATATTCGATTCGATAATTTTAGTGGATTACCAGGAATTTTTTTGGTTCTATCAGTTTTGCTTTGGAAATAACGCAATTAACGAAACAAAACACTTTCGCAATATTTTCAAGATCACACAAACACGTTGTTAAAAGGATAGCTAGAATTGCTTCAGGAAAAGATTCGTACTCAGGCAGAGTATCTGCCTGAGTACGGGTAATTTAAACGTAATTACTATGAAATGTATGAATTGCTTTAGGATCTAAATGGTTGATGGTTGCCATAATTTGTGCAGGATCGGCAAGCGATGGCGCCATACTCCAACGATTCAGCGCAGCATTGCCTATCCGCACCATGCCAGTATGATTGTCTTTGACTGCATCAAGCTCAGCCTCGTAATCAAAAAAGCCCAGTCGACGGCGTAGTAATTCAATATCATCAGCAGTGCCTGTAAGAAGTTTCCAGTTTTCTTGAATACCGAAGTTATCAGCGTAATGCTTAAGTACTTTTGGCGTATCTAACTCAGGTTGCAATGTGATTGAATACATAAAAACATCACGACCAGCGCGTTCACCCAACAATCTTTGCACTTCACGCAAATTTGCGGTTGTTTTTGGGCAGGTATCGCCGCATTGTGCGTACATCATATTAATTGCAACCACCTTGTCGCGGATCAAGTCGTCATAAAAACGAACCGCCTCACCTTCATGCGTATACAACGTCACATTTGGGAAAGGTGTATCTGTTTCGCCATTCCAAGTATTTGTTGCAGCATTATTGCCTAATTTATCCCAAATCGAGTTTAAGCCAATCAATCCAAGCATGGCTAATCCCATGCCTGCTAACATTTCTCGACGAGTGCTTCCAGTATTTTTTATTTTATTCATGATAGAAATCTCCTTAATCAACGATATCCCAGCGCACCATCATGGCGTGATCTTCATGGATCATGTTATGACAGTGCATGACGTATTTGCCTGGGAAATCTCGAAATCGCATAAATAATCGGATTTTTTCTCCTGGCCCCAAAACATAGACATCCTTTCGTCCTCTTTCGTGAGCGGGTATGGCTACTGCCGTTCCAGCTATAAATCGATTTAAAATATGCCCTTCTTCGAAGTGGATATGAACTGGATGCGCCCAGCCACCGGAAGGATTGTCCAGCTCCCATATTTCGGCACTACCCAGTTCAATATGAGCACCCGCAGAATTAACATTTACTAATTTATCGTTAATACTCCAAAAACCGTTTTTACGTGAAAATACCCATTGTCTTACTGGAGCCGCAGCAATTTCTGCCGCCGTAGGACGACGAATAGGGCGTAATACGCTAGGTACTCTACTCACATCTGGTTGCGGAGCATTGCGATTGACGACTATTTTCATCACTCTTGTACCAGGAGCTTGAACCGCACCTGGTCCACGTGTTGTAGTTTGCGTTAATCGATTAACAAGATAGAGCTCCGTTCCTATGGCATAGCGAGAAAAATCTACTACGATATCTCCTCGTTCTGCGACACCTAATCGTACTTTTGTTTGGTTCAGCAAAGGGGCTGGTAAAAGGTTACCGTCATTGGCAATATAGGTAAATGTTTGAACTACATTGCCCGCATTCACTAAATAAAACTCATAAAAACGATCTGGACCAGCATTGAGTAATCGCAAGCGATATTTGCGGCGGGCGACGTTTAAAACCGGTTCGATTTTTCCATTGACTGTAACCTTATCTCCAAAAGTGCCTTCGGGATCGATCTGATCAAAAATTTGTATGCCATTGACATCAAAGCGTTTATCCTGAAATGCCAGCGGATAATCATAAGGGCCACTTGGGAGTCTCAGTGCTGCAGGATTGGGATCGTTTTCATTGCCTGAATCGAGATCATCATAAATGAGATAAAACCCCGCCATACCTCGACTTGCATTCGCCGCGGTAAAATCGAGACAATGATCGTGATACCACAATGTGCCTAGCGCTTCACGTTTATCGCCTCCCACAGGATTACTGGTATTGGTATTACTATTCGGATTGCGCGGAAATTCATCAAATCCGGCATAAACGTTTGGATAAAACTGGTCCTTAAATTTCCCAGGATCATTGAGCGTTGGTCCTGCTTTGGTTTCACTGAAATAATCGCCTGGAAAACCATCGTTTTCCGAAGATGTATGCAAGTTATGTAAGTGCATGCTGATTTCTGGCGTGCCAAATCCAGTATGATTTGCAGGCAATTCGTTATATAACCGAACGATGACAGGACGGCCATAACGTGCATGAAAAGTAGGATTAGGATAAGGATTTCCATTTGAATCCTTACCGACGTAATTCCATGTTAATTGCTTTGGATAATTGGGATGAAATTCATGGTCGGTTACGGCTTGCACTCTCAATTCATAGGTATCTGCTTCATTCGCTTGAAGTTGCGGGCCACTGAAAAATTCGTTCCAACGCTGATGATCATTACGTCCGCATTCATCGAAAGCTGTGTTGGCCTGCCCTTGAGGGATGCGATCCAAATCGGTCAAAAGATCCGTTTGCGGCAATGGCTCATGGGCATCGGGCAGATTGACCAGCCATGGAGTTGTAGGCGGACTTGGTGGCGGCGGCGGTGGAATTACCTGTGCCGCGCTTTTCTTTGTAGTTAAGATTGCCGGAGCCGCGAGCAACGTTGCACCGGTCGCTTTGAAAAAGGTTCGCCGTGAGTTATCTATGTGTGATTCTGCGGCAGCATCATGGCCAGAATTGCCCTCAATAGCATTTTCCTCTTGCTTCATCATTCCCTCCTCCTAGTAGCTTATGAAGTTCGCAACAATGAAAATACGTTGCAAAAATTAATAAGCTCATTGTTATTGTTATTTTTCGGATGCTTGCAAACGTCGTGAGCTAAACGATCGCAGCATGGTATTAGTTAAAGGTGATTGAGTAAATAAGCAAATTACCTATTTTTAACTAAGTATTTACTTAGAAACTAATTCATATTTGATGATATTGATATCTAAGTAAATACTTAGATAAAAACAAGTATTGGCTTATATATTTACGGTGCTAACTACTTTAGGATTCGACACGTGGTGATGGGTGTGATTTTTTTAACAAAGTAGATTATAAGCTAAGCGCACTCAAGTCAGTTGTAGCGGTGAAACTGGAATGCCCGCATCGATTTATACAGTAATCGGTATAAATGAACTGATCGAATTTTGTTTAGGTGTTTTTGGGGGATCTACTAAAAAGTACTTAAACAATTTAGCACTCATTAATAACAATAATAACAATATGAGGCAATGAAATGGCAAATCTCAATAGAGGTGATCTTGATTTTGTATTACAACAAGTTCTTATATCCGAAAGTGATTCAGCGGCGCAAATAGCCGGTAATTTCGATACACTTCCAGTCCTAGTCGGCAGTCCATTGCTACCCAATGGCGTGAGAAACGTCAATGGAACATACAACAATTTAATAACTGGACAATCGACATTTGGAGCTGCAGATCAGATTTTTCCACGCTTACTACCTCCTAATTTCAAAAATGGTGAAAATGTTCCGGTTGGTTTTGGTTTTAACCCAAACCAACCGGAAGGAAGTCCAACATCCTATTCTCAAACCAGTGGTTTAGTATTCGATTCTAAACCACGCTTAGCCAGTAATTTGATTGCCGATCAAACGGCCAACAATCCGGCAGTTGTTGCGGCAGCGTCGCAAACTAATGGATCCGAATTAGTGAATGGAACACGCGCGGACGGAACGCCTTTTCAAACCTATTTTATTCCCAACGTGACGCCGAATGCTGGAGCAGATGCACCTTATAATTCATGGTTTACTTTATTCGGGCAATTTTTTGATCATGGCCTAGATTTGGTGAATAAAGGTCAGAGCGGTACAGTATTGGTGCCATTAAGCTCAGATGACCCACTTTATGATCCAACCCCCGGTGCTGCTAATTTTATGGCAATGACTCGCGCCACTAACTTACCTGGTCCAGATGGTATCGTCGGGGATGATCCGACAACGACATCCGTTGATGAAAGTGCTGACGATATTCACCAGCATATTAACCAAACGACTCCTTTTGTCGACCAAAATCAAACTTATACATCGCATCCATCGCATCAAGTTTTTCTCCGCGAGTATGAGCTAAAAGATGGAAAACCGGTAGCGACAGGACGTTTATTAGAAAATAGCGCGACCGGTGATGGGCTGGCTACATGGGTGGATATTAAAGCCCAAGCTCATCAATTATTAGGTATCAACCTTACCGATGCTGATTTGACCAATTTGCCATTAATTCTAACCGACAGTTACGGAAAATTTATTCCCGGTGCTAATGGTTTTGCTCAACTGATTGTGGGTGTCGGTGTAGATGGTATTGCTAATACGCCTGACGATGTGCTGGTTGAAGGCGATCCTACCTTGAATGGTGGACTAGGTGTCGATGTCCCCGTCAATGTGATTCGCACTGGTCACGCTTTTTTGGATGATATCGCTCATAATGCCGCTCCACGCACCAGTAGTGGCGCGATGAAAACAGCGGATGCTGACAATATTATTAATTCAGGGCCGATGGCACCAGGTGAATATGATGATGAATTATTAAATGCGCATTTTATTACTGGCGATGGTCGTGGTAATGAAAATATCGGATTAACGGCGGTGCATACCGTGTTTCATGCCGAACATAATCGAACCGTAGAGCATATTAAAGATCTCGTCACCAATAGCGGCGACAATGCATTCATCGCGCAATGGAAATTTCCGGATGGTTCATGGAATGGCGAACGCTTGTTCCAAGCGGCGCGTTTTTCTACTGAAATGCAATACCAGCATTTAGTATTCGAAGAATTTGCACGCCGTGTTCAACCTAATGTCGATGCATTTGCTGGCTATAACAGTACAATAGATCCTGCGATTATGGCTGAATTTGCACACGTCGTGTATCGCTTTGGACACTCGATGTTGACAGAAACAGTCGCCCGAACCAATTTAGATGGAACGCTGAATAACAATGATATTGGTCTCATTCAAGCATTCCTCAATCCGAAAGAATTCGGTGCCGACTATGCCAACAATTTTGATGCTGCTGCGGCTGTCGTTAATGGAATGACGCGTCAAGTGGGTAATGAAATTGACGAATTTGTAACCGAAGCGTTGCGCAATAACTTGGTCGGGTTACCACTTGATTTGGCAGCAATCAATATTACACGCGGTCGTGATGCCGGTATTCCGTCGTTAAACGAAGCACGCCGTATGTTCTATGAAGACACCGGACATAATAGCGCTTTAATTCCTTATGAAAGCTGGGCGGATTTCGAACAGGGCTTGAAACATCCGGAATCATTGGTCAATTTTATTGCTGTTTATGGACAACACCCGTCTATTCTCAGTGCAACTACTATGACCGATAAACGTGCTGCGGCAGAATTATTGGTGAATGGTGGATCTGGCGCACCGAGTGATCGTGATGATTTTATGAACAGCACAGGCGATTGGGCCAATTTACCATCAGGTGCAACCATTTCTGGTCTGGACGATGTCGATTTCTGGATCGGAGGTATTGCAGAAGAACAAGCACCGTTTGGAGGGTTATTGGGTTCAACTTTCAATTTTGTGTTTGAAACGCAAATGGAAAAATTACAAGATGCTGACCGATTCTACTATCTAGAACGGGCTGCAGGCCTGAATTTCCTGACCGAATTGGAGCAAAATTCATTCGCAGAAATGATTGTCAAGAATCTACCCGGTGCTAAACATTTGCCAGGCAATGTATTTTCTACGCCTACCTATACCTTTGAAGCAGGTAATATTGGAGCAACAGGCCCTATTTTGAACGATCCAGGTACTGCTTACAATGAGTCTTCTTTGTTGGTTCGTGACACTACACTGGGCGGTCCTACCATTCGTTATAATGGTCAAGGCCATGTTGTTATGGGCGGTACTGCTGGTAATGACAGAATGCGTTCCGATGCGGGTTCCGATACGCTTTGGGGCGATGACGGTAACGATCGTTTGGAAGGTGGTGTCGATAACGACTTTTTATTTGGCGGCAATGGTAATGACATCATTACAGATTCGGCAGGCGATGACACGATAAAAGGCGGTGATGGTAACGATGTGATTAATGGCGGGCCTGGCCTGAATATTCTGTTTGGTGGTACCGGCCAAGATTTTATTGTTACTGGCAATGATGCTTCTGAAGTCTTTGCGGGCGAAGGAAATGACTTTATATTCGGTAATACGCCAAATGCCGCTATGATGGGCAATGAAGGCGATGATTGGATTGAAAACGGCGCTGCAGCAGCTCAACCCGGAGATAATGCCGATCCATTTGGACGGGATCAGATTCGTGGAAACGACGTATTTATTGGTGGTGGTAATGCTGATGTATTTAATGGCGAAGGTGGCGACGACATTATGAATGGCATGAATGGCGCTGATAGAGACGACGGCGGAAGTGGTTTTGATTGGGCTATTAGTGATGGTACTACTACAGCGGCGAATATCGATTTAGCACTTGCGATATTACCCGGACCATTCGTACCGACGACTGATCGTTTCAGTTTTGTTGAAGCTGCTTCCGGTTGGAACCTCAACGATACGATATTAGGAGATGATCTTACATTCACTGAATTGAGTTTAGTTGACCCGATATCGGGGCAAAATAATGCGCTGGATAATGTCAATAATCCTAGTGGAGGAGGGCATAGTGCTGCGGATAGAATTGCTCAAATCGATGGATTGAGTACGATATTAGGAGGTGCAACCAGTTTCAACTCAGGTAATATTTTGTTGGGTGGCGGCGGTAGCGATCTGATTCAAGGACGTGCAGGTGATGATATTATCGATGGCGATGCGTGGTTCAACGTCAGAATTAGCGTTCGCGATAAAAGCAATCCAAATACTGAAATCGCTTCGTTCGAAAATATGACCACCACATTAAGAACGGCCATGCAGAACGGAACGTATAGCCCTGATCAACTGAAGATTGTTCGCGAAATTAAATATACTTCTGCACCGACAGATATTGATACAGCGGTATATCAAGATCTTTTCGCTAACTACATTTTGACGTTCAGCAATAGTTCCCCTGGAAAGATCTTTATCGATCATGCCATTGTTCCTAACGGTGGCGGTGGTGCAAAAGACGATGGAAGCGACACATTACGCAACATCGAACAAATCCGCTTCCTTGATAAAACAGCTTTTATCGGTAAGGTGACTGATGATAATTTGACGGGTACTGCGGGTGATGATGTTTTATATGGCATCGCGGGTAACGATACATTAAACGGTTTAGGTGGAATCGATATATTGATCGGTGGTACCGGTAATGACACATACATTGTTGATACTGCCACGGATACGATTACTGAAACATTTAGTGGTGGTACAGCAGATACTGTTCAAAGTTCGGTTACTTACACTTTGGGATTGAATGTCGAAAATCTCACGCTAACTGGCAGCGATGCCATTAATGGTACGGGTAATACCATCAATAATATTCTCACCGGTAATGGCAATAATAATACGCTGAATGGTCTAGCTGGAAATGATACACTGGAAGGCGATGGAGGCATTGATGTATTAATTGGTGGTACTGGTAATGATACTTATATCGTCGATACGAATACCGACACTATTACAGAACTATCGAGTTCAGGGATCGATACTGTATTGAGTTCGGCAACTTTGACTTTAGCCAATAACATTGAGAATTTAACGTTGACAGGTACTAATGCCATTAACGGCACTGGTAATACTTTGAACAATTTGATAACCGGTAATTCTGCTAATAACGTTTTGAATGGTTCATTTGGGAATGATACGCTTATCGCTGGTGACGGAAACGATTTCCTGGTTGGTGGTGGAGGTGCTGATGTACTCACCGGTGGTAATGGTTCCGATAATTTTAGATATTCGGCTGTCAGTGAGTCTATACCGGGAACGACAAAAGATACTATTTCTGACTTCCAAAGCGGCGTTGATGTGATTGATTTATTTACAATCGATGCGAATACCGGATTGGCTGGTAATCAAGCATTTGCGTTTATCGGCAATGCAGCTTTTACTGCTGCAGGGCAGGTAAGATATGACGGTGGATTATTTGAAGCAAATGTAAATGGTGTTCTGACGGCTGATTTCCAAATTCAGTTAAGCGGAGCACCGGTATTGGTAGGTTCTGACATTGTTCTTTGATCTTTACTAAAGCAAAGAGGTTCGAAACTAATAATCCCGTTTCTTATGGAAGAAACGGGATTATTAAAAATATGAAGGCAGCCTTATCTCTTTAATTGTTCAACACTCCTGTTATGCGTCACTAACGCTCTTTGTTTCCATTTCTTGTTGCCTTACGGTTACTAAATTAGCGTTTTATCCCACTGTTACGCCAAACAATTTTCCAACGAGCGCGGTTAAGCCCATTGCAAATGTACCCCATACGGTAATTCTAAGTGCCCCAGTTACAATGGATGATCCACCGATGTAAGCTGCAATTCCTCCTAAAATAGCCATAAAAACCAATGAAGAAATAGCAATAGTTGGTATTAAAAAATTTATTGGCACGATCCAAGAAATTAACATGGGTAATGCAGCGCCAATAGCAAATGTGCCACATGAAAATAGTGCTGCTTGAATGGGGCGCGCTTTGACATTTTCAAATAAGCCCAGCTCATCTCTGATGTGAGCGTCTAATGCATTATGCGCCATAAGCTGCTGCGCTACTTTTTCGGCTAAAGGGGAATCTACACCTCGTTTCTTGTAAATATCCGTAAGTTCTTGTACTTCGTAAGAATAATTTTCTTCGAGGGATTTTTGTTCACGCGCAATATCAGCTTTTTCCGTGTCGGATTGTGAACTAACCGAAACATATTCGCCGGCTGCCATCGACATAGCTCCAGCAACCAGACCTGCCGAGCCTGCGAGCAGAATGTCCGCATGGGTAGCCTGAGCCGCCGCAATGCCGATGATTAGACTAGCTGTTGAAATGATTCCGTCGTTGGCGCCTAAAACTGCAGCGCGTAACCAACCGACTCGATGTAAATGATGAACTTCATGTTGAGTCATAGAATTCTAAGTGCTTTGTTGGATAATTAATCGGCTAAACTATGGTAATGTTTCAATAAACGTCGTTCTCTTGCAAATAAATTCAACGAATAAAGCGACATCATCATACTTTTATGCATAGTCCTAATCAATCAGAACAGAAAATTCGTCAAGCGGTGCTCGTTGTTGCTGTGGCAAACCTTGCTTATTTTTTCGTTGAATTTTACATTGCAAGAACTATCGATTCTGTATCTTTATTTGCGGATAGTATTGATTTTCTGGAAGATACCACGATTAATCTACTGATTCTGGTTGCATTTAGTTGGTCTTTGAAAATGCGTTCGTATGTTGGTATGTGTCTTGCTGGAATATTGTTAATTCCGGCAATATTTATGCTTTGGACCGCATGGCAGAAGTTTAATATACCGATAGCTCCTGATCCTTTTTTACTTTCGATCACCGGTTTCGGCGCATTGTTGGTTAATGTAGGCTGTGCTTTTTTGCTTGCCAGGTTTCGTCATTATGCCAGCAGCTTGACGCAAGCTGCTTTCCTTTCTGCACGTAATGATGCATTAGCGAATATTGCAATCATTGTGGCGGGTTTGGTCACTTTACAATGGCATTCGGGTTGGCCGGATTTGATTGTTGGAATAGGTATCGCCATCTTAAATGCGGACGCCGCTAAATCGGTATGGGAAGCAGCTAGACAAGAACGATTATCCGCAGAAGCGTAAACTACATAACGAAATAGTTGCGAATGGGAGCAAACTACGCTATATCAACGACTCCTTGAAAACAGTTTCATTTATCAAAACGGTCGACCGAAGTAGTAATATTCATAGCTGATACCGATCAGTTTTGATGTCTAGTGTTGTGTTCATTCATTTACTACAAAGGAGAGCAAACTATGTCTTATGAATTAAATAAATCCGCGAACAACAAGTTTTTTTTCAATTTAAAATCTGGAAACGGTCAAACAATCTTAAACAGCGAGATGTACGAATCGAAAGCATCGGCACTGAGCGGCATAAATTCTGTCCAGACAAATTGTATAAATGCTGATCGCTATACGAAGAATACGTCTTCGAACGGAAAGCATTACTTCACATTAAAGGCCGGGAACCATCAAATAATCGGCAATAGCCAGATGTATGAATCCAGTAATTCGTGCGATGACGGTATTAAATCGGTTATGTCCAATGGAATAAGCACAACGATCAAGGACAACACCTAACAATTCATTCAAGTTGATTGCTTCGCGTCGTTATGCGCCAGTGGTGTTAAATGATACGCTTATCCCGCTGGCGTTAAAGTTTAATTCAGATGTTGGTATTCAGTAGAGAACGGTCTTATTGTTGAATGGAGTGTATTCGCAGCAATAGTTCTTATTTACCTACTTCTTTCATTCGATACCAAAACCAACTGCCAACTGGGTACATACTTATTTTCCAATAAGTCGGTCAGACGTAAGCTAATCCATTTGCGCGTGGGTATTTCTAGGTAGCGATAACTGCAGATCGCAATTGGCATTACCAAGCCGATCATGCAAGCCACAAACACCAACGATCCAGTTACGCTGCTTTGTACGGGTATTCCTGTGAGGTTTTCCCAATCCTGTTTTGCGATAAACTTGATGAGGTAATGCCACATATAAATAGAAAACGATAGAAGCCCAAGTGTGTGGATATAGCGAGTGTGGAGACATTGGCATAAAAAACCGCGATCTTCCCAGGTAGTCAATACGATCAAAGCCATCAAAGCAATCGCTAATACATCGGCTAAGCCAACATGCAGTACCAAAAAGAGTGTAATACAGGCAGTAATTTGAATGAACGTCAAACATCTATCCGAAAGTGTAGAAATTACCTTGCGTCCGATGAATAGAATCATGCCGATGGTGAAAGCCGATGCGGCGCGCACAATGGATAAGCGGAAATTCTCATTGACGTCGTTGCTGGCGGCGATACATAGGCAATAAAAAAGAGCGCCCATACATAACAACGCAACTAGAACTAGCTTGCGCTTATCACTATCAATGGTGAGCAAGGTTGCAAAGATCAAATAACAAAAAAATTCTGCGCTCAGTGACCAAGAAGGGAAATTCCAGGTGACCCAGTCAAACATACCCCACGCGTGAATGAGAACAAGGTTGGCTACGAGCGATTCGGCTGTGCGCAAGGAGTCATCGAGCACACAGCAAGCTTCTTCACCCAAGCTCCAGTTTATCAATGCGAGTAATATAAAAAATAACACTGTTGCTACGAGTGTAATCAAATGCAAAGGATAAATCCGAGCAATTCGAGCAATCAGATAGTGCATTGCGTCATGCATGCTATAGCGCTTGGGATGTTCGATGTCATACACATAGGCCATCACGAACCCGCTAAGGATAAAGAAGAAGTCTACCCAGAGATAACCCTTGTAAAGAAAAAATGTAAATTCATCGGGATCTATCGATGAATGTAAAAAAGAGCGAAAATGAACGAAGACAACCATTAAAGCTGCCCAACCACGCAGGGAAGTATGTGAACGAATTTCTTTTTTATTTGAGATCAAAATCATAAAATGAGTTTTTTGATGATAGAAATCTCTCGTCATTTAAGACCAAAGATTTTAAATCTACAGATTAGAAACGTTGGAGTTTGATTGATTTGTAGTAGTTCAGATCTAATCGGACAAAGCGTTTTAAATCGAGAGAGTTACCGCGTTTGATATAAGTGTTGAAGCCTAAAAGAAAACATAAATGCAGGTGAGACTAATATTACATGCTAACGATCCAATCATCAACCGTAAAACGAGATTGCTCAATTTTGTCGAAGCTGTTTCCATCATAGTGCTGAGAGAGTTTGTTTTCGTTACTGTTTTAATTTCCTCCTATTTTCATTCACTTTACGGTGCGCTGACCCGCTATCAACTGTAGAATCTCATCTATTTTTGCTTCAGCAAATCCTATGCATTATTTTATTATTTTTATTATTGCGACCTGCCTTGTTTCACTTTGTGTGATCTTGCACTATGAGGCATTGAGATGGTTAGGGTTAACTCTGGGGGCGCACGTGCACAAACGCATTGGTGTTTTACTGGCGATGTTTGGATTGCTTATCGCACACATTCTGGAAATTTGGATTTTCGCGATTGGCTATATTCTGGTACAACATGGCGTAGAGTTAGGCCATATTAAAGGGATTGAACACGGTAATTTGATCGATTTTGTCTATTATTCTTCGGTAGTTTATACCACCGTGGGATTTGGTGACTTAGTTCCGATCGGTCCGATTCGGATGTTGACCGCTGCGGAAGGATTGACCGGTTTGGCGTTAGTCACTTGGTCGGCTTCATTTACTTTTTTGGCCATGCAGCGCTTTTGGCCGCATCCCCTGGCGAGTCCTCACAAAAAATCAGGAGAGCGAGATTGACTTGATGCAAACCTATCAGAAAACAACTATTCAACCGGATTGATTCTATGATAACTATTGTTCGAGTACTGACAATTGTTCAAGCTCGGTAATAACGCTTTCAAAATCGAATTGAACATGCTTGATATTAATTTCTGCCAGTTTTTTTCTTTCTTCCTCTCGGTCTTCTTCGTAAACGCCTAACCGGCCAACAATAATACGCAATTTGGGAAATCGGGTCTTAACTCGCTTGCAGATATATCGAATATGCGTCATGCCGCCAGGAGGGATGGATAAAATGACCAGCAATTTGGGTGATTTTTCTTCGATATCTTTCAGAATATCTGAAACCATAACGCCAAAAGGCAGCGGTATCAAATCGATTCTGTCTGAGTCGATAATATTTTCAAGCATATCCACCATCAGTTCATCGGAAACATCGTTTTTTGCCGGAATGGCTAGTACGATTGATTTGGGCAAATCGTTCTTGGTATTTTGTTGCGCAGATATTTCAAGATCTGAATTACCCCCGTTTTCCTTTGCTTGCGATTTATCTACCATTGTTTCGATACGCTGACTTTCAAGAATCTGCTTGGTTAGCAGCGTGATCCTCTTATGATCCTCTTCATCCAGTTTATTGGAACGAAAATCAGCGCGAGCCAATGACAGTGCTGGCACAATGACTTCATCCAGTGCGTTGGCAATGGAGTGATCTTTAATGTGTTCTTCTATGATCTCGCTGGCTTCATCTTCATCGTCAGCTAATAATCGTTGGTAATATCGATGGTCCACCGATAACGTAGGCTTATCCCCAAGTAAAATATCTAGAAAACCCAAAAATGGCACGTATCGTCCTAACACGGCGAGGCACACAGTCAAAGGAGATGCCAGTATCATTCCAATTGGCCCCCATAGCCATGTCCAAAATGCCACCGCTACTAAAAGCGCTGCTTGTGAAACGCCAATACCACGACCATATAACACTGGTTCTACTATCATGTTGGTGATTAACTCTAAGACTAAGAATAGAGCGATGACTTTAATTGCGATCGTCCATTCGGGTGAAATTAATAGACTGAGTGCGATAGGCAGTAAAGCGGATAGCCAAGCACCGAGGTAAGGAATGTACCTCAACAAAGCCGCAAAAGCCCCCCATAGTATCGGATAGGGGACTTCTAAAAACCACAATCCGATTCCTACCGCTACGCCGTATCCACAGTTGATAAACAATTGCACCAGTAGATAACGACTGATTCTGTCGCTCGCATCGTCGAGTGCGCGAGTGGTATGGGTAATGCGACCCACGCCTACCAACGATATGAATCGATCGCGCAAGTCTTCCCGATTTATCAGCATGAAAATGACCAACACGATGACCAAACCGGCGTTTGCTATCGGTTCTAGTACAGGGCCTAACACTTCGCCTAATTCGGCTAACCGAAAAGGAGTTTCATCAACAACTTTGACTGGGCTTACTTTCTGTAATTCTAAATCGTCAGAATTAGCGGATAGCCCTCTGCTGTTTTTTCTGGCTTCTTCTAATTGCAGATAGAGCCTTTCGGAAACGTTACGAATTTTATCGATTAAGCTATCCCGTCCATTTTCATTGAGCTGAGAAATTTTTGTTTTAATATTTTCTTCATACTCAGGATAAGTATCCACCAGCGTATTGACCTGCTGCGTGATAGCGTAGGATGCCCCCAAAAAAATCGACAAAGCTACTATCGTGACTAATACAACCGCAGGTACACGAGGGATTTTTATATCTTCAAGCCATTTAACAGCGGGAATAAGAAGAAATGTGATGAGAATCGATAAAGCAACCGGAATAACGATTACTCGCGCCCAGTACATAAATCCCAAGATAATGCTCATGCCGATCAGCATAGAAATAGTGGATTGTTGCGAATCATTGCTGATAAATGAAAATTTCATGAATTCTTTCCTCAATGGGACTAAATAAATCTACTATGCTCATCTTAAACCTATCCTCGCAGCAAGATTGTAAGGAATCACGAATTTTAATAACAAACTTGTTTTTTAACCAAATAGGTACGTTTTTGTGTGCTATCCCACTCATAAAGTACCAAAAAGACTTAATCAAGCGATCGGCTTATTTAGCCGCAGTAGTCTGCAAGGAGCTTATTTGAATTGGGTACGCAATTATTAAAACGCTTATAGAGTATTCATTAAGATACCGAGTTTCTTAACTTGATAATGAGAATAAAAATCTTAGCCTTGATAGGCATGTTGGGTGTTGTGCAAGCGTATGCTTTCGATATTAATCTTTTTACGGCTATGGTTCTTTGTTAAGCCAATGACCAGTCGGTCTAAGTTCACCGCCTTCTATCGCGTAACTTCTCATCGATTTCAAATTACCTGCGGTGAGTGTGATAGTGTGATTGTCACGTGTGTGATCTAATAAATACGATAAAGGTACAGAATTATCAGGTTCTTCTAGCTTGATCAATCCATTTTTATCGACGGTGGCTTTATTGGCATCTTCATTTAAATGTTTTTGTTGTTCTTGGTGATCGGCTAAAACCTGGTCTAAAGTCTGAGCAGGTGCATGTTCTTTGACTGAAAAGCCTTGCGTGCGCAATCCGTCGATAAACGCTAAACCAAATTGATCCGAGGCGACGTGAGTGAAGCGTATCTGTGTTTTAGTCGATGGGAATAATACTGACATTTGAGCCACAGCATCTTTTGCAATGGCGATAATGACTTCTTGTGGAACATCAGTGATGCGATATGCATGTTTTACTGGCTTGGGTTTATTTATACAGCCAAGTAGAACGATGGCCGTCAAAATAATTAATAAAATTTTTTTCAACGTGCTTATCTCCAGCATATGTATGTTGATCCTATTCATGCTCATAAAGTGATGGCGTCTATTTTTATCACTAATGAGATGACACGTCGAGAACTTTGTACGGACACAATCTTAGCCGATCAATTAGGTGTACAACGAGACTCAAGCTGATGAACGATTAACACTAAGTCGAAAAACGAAAGATAGGACAGTACACTTGCATTCATTAAAAAATCCAGATGGATTTGTTTTTCGAAGTAATGCCAGCGTACTGCCCATTATAGAATGATTCTAAATGAATTCCACCATGACATTGACACCCACTACCAATTGAGCATCTGCGTTGGCATAAGTATGCATACCATTGTAAATTCCTTTGTCTTGCCATCCATCATCGGTAATGTGCACATAATCGCCTTGATTACCATTGACGATCAGTTTATTAGTAGTATCGGATAATGCTTTTAATTGTGTTGCATTGAGCGTCACGCCACTATCGCTACCAGATTGGCCATACAAATAGATCCTTTCAATCCCCGTAATTTTTCCAGAAAAATTGGTCAAGTCCAGATTCGCATCCACTGCACCTACTCCTAATGTATCTCTATCACCACTACCACCGTCGACCAGTTTGAAATTCAAATCACTGATACGAATGTAATCGCTGCCGTTGCCCGCGTGGTAAGTATCTGCTCCGCCTTTTCCGATAATGGTATCGTTGCCATTACCCGCTTCAAAACGTTCGGCTGCTTTAGTGCCCACAAGCATATCCCCTTTATTGGTGCCTTTAATGACTATTTCCGGATTCGAGAAGAAATCACTACGTCCGAAAATGACGGAGTTAGCCACCGTAAAATCATCAAATCCATCGTTATTGATATCGCCTGCAGCACTTGCACTGAAAAAATTTTAGGTCCGGCCAATGCCATAGAGATTGCCGCGCAAAGCAAAGTCATCTGTACCATTCGAGTAGCCCCTTAAATTGTTATTGGCAAAGCTATTTTTACCAAATACTACATAGGTAACACCTTCATAATCCCTACCAGTACCCACGATAACATCGTCAATATGATCACCATTGATATCGCCCGCACTACTTACAGTAAGCTCATTACCGTAAGCATTTTCCAGATCAAGAATACTGATGCCGGTATTTTTGTCTTGTATAGCTTTGTATAAACTTTCAGTGCTACTGAACCCAGTGCCTTAGCCAAAGAAGATTTTAGAAGTCCCTGAATAAGCAGTTCCAGCAACGAGCAAATTATCGAAACCATCCCCATTCATATCTCCTGCACCACTAATGCCTCGAGTAGAATTATTTACTACTGTAAAACCATTACTGCCATTGAGTGTGGCTAAATCAAAAATTTGTGGCATGTTTAAAGCTCCTAGAAAAAGCTAGCAAAGAAAATATTTGTGACATAACGATTACATAATTGTTAATACAAATGAACAATTAAAACATGCTGCCATGTCATTCTTTCAGAATTCCTTGAATAAAATATAGACGAAACCTGTAATTTTGGTCCTATGATATGACTATAATTTCTCAAGAATGTGACCTTAGACCGATTGGGAATTTCTTTGAGCGACTGAACCCCTTAAGTGACTGTAGTCAGTCTGACTCAAAGTGATTACTAATCTGACGCAGTGTTTTCTTCCGATAACCTATCCGATAAGGACAACCCACGCAATGTAGAAAATCAATTTGCACGTTCAGTGCTGACGACGTATTCAAATCGTTTTTCCATTAACTGCTATAACACTGTAAACCCCATAATGGTTTGAATAATGCTATCTCTTATGAAATACTCACTGCTTATTTAAGCAATCTTTCTGCGAATAAATCTGAATTTTCTTACAATGGTATTCAAAAAACAGGTTGTATGCCGCATTGCGCCTTTTCGTGCTTATGTTTTTTTTATGTTGTTGGAAGATGCGTTATTCAAATGGGGATGGGATGCCAACGAATTGCGCTTATTGTATGTTGCAAAAATAGCGGTTGTGGCGAGTTTATTATGGTGGTTCCGCAAGGCTTATCACGAATTACAATGGCCTGTTGGGGTTGATTGGCGCACATGGATGGCCGCCATCGTTGCTGGTGTTGTCGTGTTTATTGCTTGGATTAACCTTACAGCGAATTGGATGGTGATGGGTGAGTCGGTCGCTTTTGATCCGCGTGAGAATAATGAAATTGATTGGTTATTAGCGGGGAGTCGACTCATCGGCGCAACATTAATTGTGCCGGTGATGGAAGAACTGTTTTGGCGATCATTTTTAATGCGTTGGCTTTGTCACCCGGAATTTCTGACGATAAATCCTATGCATGTCGGTATCAAGGCCTTTTGCATCACTGCTATTCTTTTTGCTGTAGCGCATAGTTTATGGTTTGCTGGGTTATTAGCGGGGATGATCTATAGTTTTTTGTACATGCGCAGTGGTACTTTGTGGTCTGCGATTATTGCGCATGCTGTTACCAATGGCATGTTGGATATTTGGATTATTTCAACGGGTAACTGGGACTTTTGGTGATTGTTGCGATAAAGCGATACGCCTATCTCCGAAAAAATGCTGTAAACAACCCCAGGAATTCTTACATTTTAGCGACAATAATATTCCAACAATAACTGTTGTGCGGAGCGAGGTTTATGCGTACCGGGTTTTAATTGTTTGTAAAAACCGTCATTTTGCAATACCCACGCTTGCGTATTATCCGAAAGATAATTCAGCAGTCCTAATTCAATAACGCTGTCACTGGTACGTTTTTCTTCGATCGGGAAGCAGACTTCTACGCGATGATGTAAATTGCGTGTCATCCAATCCGCACTGGAACAAAAGAGCAATTCTTCACCATCATTATGGAAATAGAATACGCGCGTATGCTCGAGAAAACGGCCGACGATAGAACGCACCGTGATGTTTTCCGATACCCCTTTGACTCCTGGTCGTAAGCAACAGACACCTCTTACGATCAAATCTATTTTTACGCCCGCTTGTGAGGCACGATACAGCGCCATAATAATTTCGGGATCAACCAGCGCGTTCATTTTGGCAATGATCCAACCTTTTTTACCTTCACTGACTAAGCTGATCTCTCTTTCAATATAAGCGAGAATTCCTTTATGTAGAGTGAAGGGGGATTGCAATAGTTTTCTGAGCCGACCGGCTCTGCCTAAACCGGTAAGTTGATGAAATAATTTATTAACGTCTTCACCAATGGCTTTGTCACTCGTTAATAAGCCATAATCGGTATATAAGCGTGCGGTTCTGGCGTGATAGTTTCCGGTACCCAAATGCACATAACGGCGAAGGGTTCGGCCTTCTCTGCGCACCACCAAAATCATTTTGGCATGTGTTTTGTAATTAACCACACCATACACCACGTGCGCGCCAGCTTGTTGTAATTCACTGGCTAATTCGATGTTGGCTTCTTCATCGAAACGAGCGCGCAATTCAATCACAACGGTCACTTCTTTACCTGCGCGAGCGGCGATTTTTAAAGCCTCGACTACAACTGATTCGGTACCTGTGCGATAAAGCGTTTGTTTGATCGACAAAACGTTGGGATCGGTTGCTGCTTGGCGAATAAAATCGATGACCGGGGCGAATGATTGAAAAGGATGGTGTAATAAAATGTCGCCATTGTGCAAGGTCTCAAAAATACTCGTATTTTTAACTAGGCGGCGGGGAATCTCTGGGGTAAAACCCGGAAATTTTAGTTCCGGCCGATCGACTAAATCACAAATAGCCATCAGTCGACCAAGATTAACGGGGCCATTGACCTGATAAAGATCATCGGATTTTAATTCAAATTTTTGTAACAAGAATCGACTTAATTCATCAGGACAGTTATCGGCGACTTCAAGCCGTACTGCATCACTGAATCTGCGAGATGGCAATTCTCCTTCCAAAGCGCGTAACAAATCATCCGTTTCTTCGTCATCGATAAACAAATCGCTATCTCGAGTTACTTTGAATTGATAGCAACCGGTTACATTCATGCCCGGAAATAAATCACTGACATGGGCGTGAATGATGGAAGATAGCAAAATGAAATCATGATTCCCACCACTGTATTTGGCAGGAATTTGGATAATGCGAGGAAGAGAGCGGGGGGCTTGTACGATAGCAAGCCCAGATTCACGGCCAAATGCATCTTTGCCATCCAAAGAGATAATAAAATACAGGTTTTTATTAAGAACTCTTGGAAAAGGGTGTGCGGGATCTAAACCGATTGGACTCAGAACCGGTAATACTTCATTTTTAAAATAGCGATGAATCCAGCGACTCGATAAAGGTTTCCATTGCGAACGACGAAGTAAACGGATTTTATCTTTCGTCAGTGCGGGAATCATCATGTCATTCCATACGTGGTACTGCTCTTCGACAAATTGATGGGCAGTATCGCTGATACGCGTCAGTACTTCAGCCGGCAGTAAGTTATCAGGTCCAGTTTGGGTTGAACCATATTTCGCTTGTTGTTTCAGCCCGGCCACACGAATTTCAAAGAATTCGTCTAAATTAGTGCTGGCAATACATAAGAAACGTAATCTTTCCAGCAACGGTAGGTTTTCATCTTTGGTTTGTTCAATGACTCGGCGATTGAACTCTAATAGACTTAACTCACGGTTAATATAGAGCGACGGGTTTTTTAGATCGGTGATATCCATCAATGTAAGGAATAATTGGAATTAAATGATAGTGAATGTAATGCGTACTTACCACATTAGCTTAGCAAAACCGCTCATACTAAAGGATTACCGCGATCGACTGTGTGAACTTATTGTGACAACTCAATAATTATTGAGATTTTGCATTCGGCACGATTTTTAATAATTTGCCATTCGCTTCATCGGTCAGTAAATATAGCGTTCCATCAGGACTTTGTTTGATGTTACGAAAGCGGGTGGTATTTGCAAGTAATTGTTCTTCTGATGTAATTTTATTGCTGTCGATGGTTAATCGCGCAACGTGCTTGCCAGCAAGCGCTCCGACAAACAAACTGCCACGCCAGTTAGGAAAATCATTGCCGGTATAAAACGCCATTCCAGATGGGGCGATGGATGGAGTCCAATAATGAATCGGTTCTTCAAAACCTTGTTCGGCATGCTCGTCTTTTATCGGGGTTCCATCATAATGAGAGCCGTAACATGCTTTCGGCCAACCATAATTTTTACCGGCTTGAGGAATATTGATTTCATCGCCGCCTTTAGGACCATGTTCATGAATCCATAATTCTCCAGTCTTAGGATGAATGGTGGCGCCTTGCACGCTACGGTGACCATAAGACCAAATTTCTGGTTTTGCATTGGAGTGTTTGACAAAAGGATTATCAGATGGCACTGAACCATCCGGACGAATTCGAATAATTTTGCCAAAATAGTTATCTAATTGCTGCGCGTCCTCGGCGTGGGTGCCGCGATCGCCTAACGTAATGAAAAGATTGCCATCGCGCGCAAACGCTAGACGCGAGCCAAAATGAACTCCCCCCATAGTTTTGGGTAGCTGGCGAAAAATGACTTGCAAGTTTTTCAGCTGACCGTTCACCAATTCAGCTCGAGCGACAGCGGTGCTGGCTTTATTGCCTTCAGGCTCAGCGTAGGATAAATAAATTAAACGGTTTTTAGAAAATTCGGGATCTATCGCAACATCCAGCAGCCCACCTTGTTGTTCAAAAAACACTTCGGGAACTCCTTGGATCGGTTCGGATAGCTGTCCGTTAGGCGAGACAATTCGTAATTGACCAATCCGCTCCGTTACTAAAATATTTCCATCGGGTAGAAATGCCATGCCCCACGGAAATTTTAAACCTTGTGCAATTTGTTTGACAGCAAACTCGGTTTGCAATCGTTGTGCATGAGCAGAGGATAAGAAAAATCCTTGATGATTCCCGAAAAAAAATAATGACACTATTAAGAATACAGCAGCATAGCGGAGCATTTTATTCCTACAATGGAAGAATAAGGAAATGTAAATGTATCATCCTTGTAAAGGGATAACAAATTGTGTCAGTAATATTTTTGGAAAACGCGATAAAAAAATATTTTTTCTGCAACATCCCTATTTGACTACCTTCCGGTAGGAGCGACAATTTGTCGCATTGTCGTTTTGTTTTTGTTGGGATACAGTTTGCACACAGAAAATTAACAATGACTCTGTTATATTTTTGTCACATATCTCTGCTATCTTAGAAAAATCCTTAACTTACCTGAGGAGGGGATTAAATGAATCACCTACAATCGCAAGATGAACTGCAAACTAATACTGCCAATGTTCCATTATCTCGTAGAGGAAGTACTCGGCCTTTCTACGAATCTGGTCAAATGAGGCGCGCAAAAATGCATGCGGCGCGGCTAATCGACTCGATCGATGGTTACAGAACGTTGCCTTCTTCTTTACAACGCTTAGTAGAAGCGTGTTTCGTATTGGAAACGACTGATTCCAGAGTGCTTGCTGCTTATTTGAAACAAACACCGGCTACGGTTCGTATGGATTTTCAGAAAATTTGCACGTTATTAGGGCAAAAAATTGCCTTGCAAAAAACGCATCAATCTATTCCTGCGATGCGGGAATTTGCCTAGTTTTAAATTGCTTTACCGTTAATTAATCCACCGCTGGTTATTCCTTTTTTTGCTGTCATTGACTGACAGTATCATTACAAAAAACTGAAGATCGATTGGTACGTTATAAATCTGTGTCCAAGGTATCTTCGGTTTTTTGTTGGTTATATTTCTTGCGCGTTTTATAATCTGCTCATATAACCCCAAAACTTATTACTAAAAAAGTGTATCTTCGAGCGTGCGGTAATTATTATTTACCATTCAGCGTTGATTGATATATTCGTTTTCTGTCATGAATCCAAAATTGAATGATTTACAGCCTTATCCCTTCCAGAAATTGCGGCAATTGCTTGAGGGGGTGAAAGGCAACAATGCCTTAAAAGCAATCAATCTACATATCGGTGAGCCGAAGCACGAAACACCCGATTTTATCCGTCAGGCAATAACGAAAAATTTGGATGGATTGTCCGCTTATCCGATGACACTGGGATCTATCTCGTTGCGGGAAGCGTTGGCAAATTGGATTCAGCAACGTTTTAATATCGCTAAAATTGATCCGGATACTGAAGTGATACCGGTCATTGGCAGCCGAGAAGCGTTGTTTTCATTTGCTCAAGCGGTTGTCGATACGACTCGGAACAACGCAACGGTGATGTGTCCGAATCCTTTTTATCAAATTTATGAAGGCGGTGTATTATTGGCTGGGGCTAAGCCTTTTTTTCTTAATACCACTTCGAAAAATCACTTTAAATTTGATTTTTCACAAATCAGCGAAGAAGTTTGGTCTGATACGCAGCTGATGTATGTGTGTTCGCCCAACAATCCAACCGGTCGTGTCATGACTTTAGAAGAATGGCGACAGCTTTTTGAATTGTCGGATCGCTATGGTTTTGTGATCGCATCGGACGAATGCTATTCAGAAATTTATTTTTCAGAAACAAATCCTCCACTCGGAGCTTTGGATGCTGCACAACGTTTAGGGCGACATGGATTTCCTCGTTTGGTGGTATTCAATAGTTTATCCAAACGTTCAAATGTACCAGGATTGCGTTCAGGGTTTGCGGCTGGTGATGCTGCGATATTAGAAAAATTCATACTCTACCGAACTTATCATGGATGTGCTATGAGTCCGGTTGCTCAAGCTGCAAGTGCCGCGGCTTGGAATGACGAAACGCACGTTATCGAGAATCGACGTTTGTATACACAGAAATTTTCTGATGCCATGCAGATTTTATCGGATACGATTCCTATACAACTTCCCGATGCGGGTTTTTATTTTTGGCTAGAGACGCCAATCAGCGATACCGAATTCACGAAACTGCTCTATCGAGACTATAATGTAACCGTTTTGCCAGGCAGTTATTTAGGCCGGGAGGCGCATGGCATCAATCCTGGAGTCAATCATGTTCGCATTGCGCTGGTAGCCACGCTAGCCGAATGCACGGAAGCGATGCAGCGAATAAAAAAATGTATCAGTCATTTAAAGTAAGTCATATCAACATTTAAGGAACACTATGAGTGAATTGCAGAGCATTATCGAAGAAGCCTTTGAACGTCGAGCTGATATCACTCCGCGCAATGTGGAGGCGAGTCTAAAGGAGTCTATTAACCAGGTATTAACGCTGTTAGATACGGGCAAACTACGCGTTGCAGAAAAAATCAATAACGATTGGGTAACACACCAATGGATCAAGAAAGCCGTGCTGCTATCTTTTCGTATCGAAGACAATAATTTTATCAAAGGGGGATTTTCTAATTATTTTGATAAAGTGCCTTCAAAGTTTGCAGATTACAGCTCCAGGGATTTTCGCGACGGTGGTTTTCGCGTAGTGCCGCCCGCAGCTGTGCGTAAAGGGTCTTTTATCGCTAGTAACGTGGTATTGATGCCTTCGTATGTCAATATTGGCGCGTATGTTGATCAAGGCACGATGGTAGACACTTGGGCTACGGTTGGATCTTGCGCACAAATTGGTAAGAATGTGCACTTGTCGGGTGGTGTCGGTATTGGAGGTGTGTTGGAACCCGTTCAAGCCAATCCTACTATTATTGAAGACAATTGCTTTATTGGTGCGCGTTCAGAAATTGTTGAAGGGGTAATTGTCGGCGAAAATTCTGTTATTTCGATGGGTGTTTATATTGGGCAAAGCACCAAGATTTATAACCGCGATACGGGTGAAGTGACTTACGGTCGTATTCCACCAGGATCGGTGGTGGTATCAGGAAATCTTCCAGCAGAAAATGGCAAATATAGTCTTTATTGTGCCGTGATAGTAAAACAGGTGGATGCCAAGACCCGTTCTAAAACAGGTATCAATGAATTGCTGCGTGGTATTTAATCTTTTCAGTTTTAATTTTCGTTCCTCAGGACATTAAATGCAATGTGTAATCGATCAGGTAACGTAACATCGTTATCTGATTGATTGTATCTTCATGTCAAAAGAACTGTCGGGTAGTGAGTTTTTGCGCGATATCTGTATCGGCGGGCAAAAAAATCCAACCTTGCCTAACATTCCATCTCTGTTTCGGTATTTTATGGAATTTCGAGTGTTACAGGAATTCAATAATCTGATTTTTATGGCTTTGATCAATTATTAAATTGGTTTCACTACTACCAATATCACTACAGCAAATAAAACAAGCACAGGAAATTCATTGAACCAGCGGTAAAAAACGTGACCATGTGTATTGTTGTCGTTTTTGAATGCAGCAACAAAGCGACCGCATGAATAATGATAAATAATCAGCGTTAACACTAATCCCAGCTTGATGTGCAGCCAAGCGCCAGAAAACCCATAGCCTAACCATAGCCAAACGCCGAAGATAATAGTCAGAATTGCGCCTGGTGTCATGATGCCATAGTAGAGTTTGCGTTCCATGATTTTAAAGCGCTCTTTACCTAGTTGATCTTCACACATCGCGTGATATACAAATAACCTGGGTAAATAGAAAAGTCCTGCGAACCAGGTCACCATAAAAATAATATGCAGAGATTTTATCCAAAGCATGTCAGCATCCGTAATCAATTGTGATGTTTTTAACAAAGTTGCTATGATACTCAGCTTAATAGCCTAGTGCTATCAGTTTGTATTCGGAAAATGAAATAGGGCAATGATGAAACAGCATTATCAGCAATTGGTGCAGAAACTGGAAGAAATTACTCATTTGAATGGCGTGATGAGCACTCTGAGTTGGGATCAGGAGGTTGTAATGCCTGTAGGGGCTGGTGAAGCCCGCGCTAAACAGCTTTCAGCTTTGGCGGGCGTGATTCATGAGCGCATGACTGATCCTGCATTGGGTGAATGTTTACAGCAGTTGAGTGATGGTTCATCGACACATTTCAGCAAGACGGAGCAATGCAATATTCGCGAGGCGCAGCGAAATTATGATTTAGAAACCAAGGTTCCCAAACGTTTGGTGCAAGAGTTGGCAGAATTAGGGTCAAGAGGACATTCAATTTGGGTAAAAGCACGGCAAGATAATTGTTTCGCAGATTTTGCACCAGTCCTGAAAAATTTTCTGTTGCTGAAAAAAGAGTGGGCGCAGTGCGTATCGCCAGAGCTGCAGGCTTATGATGCGAATATTGATTTATTCGAGCGTGGCACCACGATGGCCCAAATTACGCCGATCTTCGAATGCTTGAAGCAGGAATTGATTCCGTTGATTGGGCGTATTCAAAACAGCGCAAAACATCCGGATACTTCTTTTATGCAAGGGCAGTTTGCGTTGGATAAACAGGAAGCATTAGCGCGGAAAATCAGTCAAGACATCGGTTTTAGCTTTGATCGCGGCCGCATGGATGTTTCTGTACATCCCTTTTGTGGTGGCAGTCATCCCACCGATGTGAGAATTACGACGCGGTATAAAACCAGTAATTTCGTCGAATCGTTATATTCTATCGTTCATGAAACGGGGCATGCGTTGTATGAGCAAGGAAGACCTTATGAATTAGGCGATCTGCCCGTTTCGGAATCGCTGACGATGGGTATTCATGAATCGCAATCGTTGTTTTGGGAACGCATGATTGCGCAAGGAAAGCCATTCTGTTCGCATTATTTAACGTTATTTAGAGCTACTTTCCCTGAGAATTTTTCTGCGATAACTGTTGATCAGTTTTATCGTGCTTTAAATGTTTGCAAAACCGATTTCATTCGCGTCGAAGCCGATGAAGTGACTTATCCTCTTCATGTGATTTTACGATATGAAATTGAAAAAGGATTATTTGATGGTTCTATGCAAGTCAATGATTTGCCAGAAATTTGGAATGAATTAATGCGGAAATATTTAGGTATTACGCCGCCGAATGACACACTTGGTGTGTTGCAAGACTCGCATTGGAGCGGTGGCGCGTTTGGATATTTCCCTTCGTATACTTTAGGGGCTATGTATGCGTGTCAATTTTATCGCCCGTTATTAAAAGAGTTTCCAGATATTGAACAACAGATTGCTTGTGGCAATTTTGCACCGATTCGGGAATGGCTGAATGACAGAATCCACCGCCAGGGCAGATTGTTTACGCCACAAGAGTTAGTCGTCAAAATTACCGGTGAGCCATTAAATCCTGATTATTTCATCGGTTATGTGAATAGTAAATACGCTGAAATTTATGACTTGGCAAGCTGATAGGATGGGGGTTTCGGATGTGAGCTGGCTTTAAATTGTTTGTTGCGAATAGGTTGGTTGGCTTCGACCCATTTTTTCACGCGATTGGCATCACCGATGCGTGTGTTTTTACCCAAGGAATTGAGTAATACAATAACCATTGAGTCGCCTGATATATCGGCTTTCATCACTAAACAACGGCCTGCTGCATTGATATAACCTGTTTTAGAAACATCGATATGCCAACCTTGATTGCGCACCAGACTGTTGGAATTAACAAATTGCAATTGACCGCGATTGTTTTTCCGTGCGACCCGGTGTTGTGCGGTTGTTGAGAAATCGCGAATGACTGCATATTGATTCGAAGCGATCACCAGTTTCGCTAAATCGCGTGCGGTTGAAACATTGCCTTGATTTAATCCGGTCGGATCGGCAAAGCGACTATTTAGCATGCCTATTTTCTTAGCTTTAAGATTCATGGCATTGATAAATGCTTTCATTCCACCAGGATAAGTCCGCGCGAGCGCGGCCGTGGCTCGATTTTCTGAAGACATTAAGGATAAACGCAGGAGTTCATGACGAGCGTAAGTGCTGCCTACCGACAAGCGTGATGCAGTGCGCTTGGTGTTATGTACATCGGTACTGTCGATAGTGACTTTCCCATGCAAAGGTAAACGGGCATCCAGCGTTACCATGGCAGCCATCAATTTCGTGATGGAAGCGATAGGCATGACTCTGTCAGCGTTTTTATCGTATAAAATACGCTTACTTTGGGTATCGTAGATCAGCGCCGCTTGAGATTTAACATCAAGTTTATTGGGTAAGGCAAAAACGGTATTGATAAAAAAGCATAAGGCGAATAATAAAAAGACCCTCGAATTTATCATTTTTTATTTCCCCAAAAAAATGACCCACTTGAATTTACCATTGACACGTTATGTTATTCTGAAATTAATTAATTTATTTATTATAATACGTTACGATTTTTTTTCAAAGAAGAACATTAACTAATAAATGTTAACACCTTGATGTATTAAATAAAAGTATTTTTATTATTTTCTTAATGAGAACGCTATTATTGGTGACATTTAAATCCACACTTTTACTATGCACAAAAAAACACCTTTGTTGTTACGCGCTATTAGACTGCTTGGTTTGAGTTGGTATTTGTTTTCAGGAATAATTCAATCGTTTGTTTATCCGCATGTTTCAGTGCACTACCAACGGCGGATGATGAAAAAATGGGCGAGTGGATTGCTGAAAGTGCTGAATATTAAGTTGCGTTGTCATGGGAAAGCACCGGGGATAGAAATTCCACGCGCACTATTAGTTGCCAATCATGTTTCTTGGCTGGATATTTGTGTGTTGATGGCGGTGTGTCCGACACGTTTTGTTGCAAAATCTGAAATAGCAACATGGCCGTTATTAGGATTACTTTGCAAAAATACCGGCACATTATTTATCAAACGAGCCAAACGCAATGACACCACGCGCATTAATCAAGAAATCGTTGATGTATTGGAGGTTGGTGAGCGTGTCGCGCTGTTTCCTGAAGGCACTACCGCAGATGGCACTTATTTAAATCATTTTCATGCGTCACTATTGCAATCCGCAGTGATTGCCGATGCGTTGGTTTATCCAGTGTCGATTGGTTACAAAAATAGTAATGATGGAATTTGCTTGGAAGCTGCTTATATGGATCCTTCACTGGTGCTATCTTTACAACAAATTCTTACGCAAACGCAGATTTATACCGATTTGTTTTTTGGAGAGCCGATTCCAAGTGGTATGAAAAACCGTCGTGAGCTTGCGCGTATGATAGAAACTACTATTGCGCAAACTTTATCATTGCCTATTCGCCACAAGCAACCTGAAACAACTCCCGGTCTTCCAATCTGACGGCAGACAATTGCTCTCCCCAAACGCATCCGCTATCCAAAGCAATTAGATTTTCTCGTTGGTACAGTCCGAGTGCTGACCAATGACCGCACACGATGGTGTGATGGTGACTCGCGCGATTAGGTGCGTCAAACCACGGTAAATAACCAGATGGAATCGAGCGCACATTTCCTTTGTAAGAAAAATTCATAACACCGTCCGGAGTGCAGATACGCATCCGCGTCATGGCATTGACGATGACACGCAAACGTTTCGAACCAGTCCAGCTTTCTTGCCAATGATGAGGTTCATTGCCATAGAGTTCAGCGCAATGTTGTGCATAATCATCGCGTCGCAAAATAATTTCAACCTCCTGTGCGAGTTGCGCTGCCTGAGAAATGGACCAGGAAGGAAGCAAGCCAGCGTGAACCATTGCAAAATTATCTTGATGATAAAACAGGCGTTGATGGCGCAACCAGAACAATAAATCGTCACAATCAGGAGCATGCAATATGGATTGCAAGGTATCGCGGGAATGCGAGGATGATATTCCTGCCTGCACCATTAATAGATGCAAATCATGATTGCCCAGTACGATAACAACACAATGATCTGTTTCATCCATTTGCTTAAGAAAGCGTAGTAATTCTAATGAATGAGGGCCGCGGTTTACGAGATCTCCAACCAGCCAGAGTTTATCGTGCGCTGGATTAAAATCAATTTGGCCTAACAATCTCGAAAACGCTTTGAAGCAGCCTTGAAGATCGCCAATTGCATACGTGGCCATATTGTGTAAATGAATTGGTTGCAGGATAGTTTGCAGGTCTTTCGTGTTTTTGAATACTAACGTAAGCCTAAGACATCTTGCATGTCGAACAATCCACTGGATTCGTCAGTAAGAAAACGGACCGCGCGCAATGCGCCCAAAGCAAAAGTCATGCGACTGCTTGCTTTATGGGAAATTTCAATACGTTCTCCAATGCCCGCGAATAAGGCCGTATGATCACCAACCACATCGCCGCCACGAATAGTGCAGAAGCCTATGGTTTCGGGATTTCGTTCTCCCGTGACACCTTCGCGTCCATAAACGGCCACTTTGTTTAAATCCCTTCCAATAGCATCGGCGATAACTTCGCCCATACGTAATGCGGTGCCCGAAGGTGAATCGACTTTGTGTCGATGATGCGTTTCGATGATTTCAATATCGTAACCTTGATTAAGTACTTTTGCGGCAACTTCCAGCAGTTTGAAAGTGACATTAACACCGACACTCATATTAGGAGCAAATACAATGGCAATGTCTTTGGCGGCGTCTTTGAGCTGATTTTTTTCCTCTGCAGAAAAACCCGTTGTACCAATGACCATTTTTACGCCATTCTCTCGGCAAACTTTTAAATGTGCTAGCGTCCCTGCAGGACGTGTAAAATCAATCAAATGCGTGCAATCTTTTAAAGCGGTATTGAAATCACTGACAATCGGAATTCCACATGGTAATCCGATTAATTCGCCTGCATCTTTATTCAGAAAAGAGCTATCCGGTCTTTCCAGCGCGGCACAGAGTTTCATATCGGTTGCTTGGGCTACGGCTTCTAGTAAAGTGCGTCCCATGCGTCCGCTACTGCCTGCAATTGCTATTTTTTGCGTACTCATATCATTGATAAATTTTAAAGAATGGTGCAACAGTTGATAATAACTTGTTTATTCATGCAAAGTATGCTCAGTTACTTTGGTTCAGTGAGATCAGAATTTGGAATTTCAGGGTTAATCGTGATTTTTTCTGCTTGCTCAACCTTGATCGGGTCTTTTTTTGTTTTATCTTTAGGATAAACCTGATGGTTTTCCATACTGGTCAAAATGTCGCCATCAAAAAAAATCGTTAATCGTTTTTGTTCAGAAAGACTGCCTCTGTCGCGGAAAATATAGACATAATCCCAACGATTTTCACGAAATGCATCCACAATTAACGGTGATCCCATGACAAAGAGGACTTGAGATTTAGTCATGCCTGGCTTGAGTGTTTCTATCATTTCCTCGGTGACAACATTGCCTTGTTGCACATCAATCCGGTATGGAACAGGTGGTAGATAAGAGCATCCTATCGTAGATAGCAGAACAAATAGCAGAGTCGTTTTTGCAGTCATAGGGTTAAGATTGCTGTTTCCAAAGTGAGCATAGCACTATATGATACAACAAATAAATTTATCAACAGAGGTAATACGTATGGGCAATTCTGCTGATTTGAAATCTATTGGTTTAAAAAATACGGGTCTCAAGACGACCTTACCACGACTCAAAATTCTCAATTTGTTTGAACAAAGCAGCGTGCGCCATTTGTCGGCTGAAGATGTTTACAAAGAGCTTCTTACCGAAGGAGAAGATATCGGTTTGGCCACGGTTTATCGCGTTTTAACTCAGTTTGAACAAGCTGGATTACTCGAGCGTCATCATTTTGAAAGCGGCAAAGCGGTATTTGAGCTCAAAAGTGATGGGCATCACGACCATTTAGTGTGCCTGCAATGCGGCCGTGTAGAAGAATTTTACGATGCCGAAATCGAAAAGCGTCAAAAGGATATTGCCAAAGATCGTGGCTATAAACTTCAAGAACATTCTTTATCGCTGTATGCGGATTGTATAAAAACTAATTGTCCTGACCGTCGCAAATAACCTTATAGGTAGCTTTTCAATGCGATCATCATCAAAAAAATGAACAATAAAATTGGCTTATGGGTTAAGCGTATCGGTGAAAATGCTTGCAAGGCGTCCGTATTGTTTTCTTGCGGGATAATGGCGCAAGGTATCGAATTAGAAAACAATCCTGCTAAAGATTTTAATACTTGCGTGGTTAAGATAGCGGAGCGCGCTAAAAGCGAAGGAGTGTCGGATCAAGCGATTTCCCATGCTTTAGGTAAAGTGAAGCAAATTCCGCGAATCATTGAATTAGATCGACGCCAACCCGAATTTTCACAATCTTTTGCCAATTATTTCAATGCGCGGATCAGCGATGAGCGAGTTCATCGTGGCCGGCAATTATTGAATCGACATCGCGCGTTATTAAACCAGATACAAAAAGAAACGGGTATTCCAGGGCATTATCTAATTTCTTTTTGGGGACTGGAAACGAGTTATGGCAGCCAATTCGGTGATTGGTTGATAACCGATTCGCTGGCGACGTTGGCTTGTGATTCACGACGCAGTACATTTTTTACCCAAGAATTGATTAATGCAATGCGCATTATTGATGCTGGGGATATTTCCGTCGAACGTATGATTGGTTCTTGGGCTGGTGCGATGGGACATATGCAATTCATGCCATCCACTTTCTTGCATTATGCGAAGGATGTAGATGGCGATGGACGCCGCGATTTATGGGGAAGTGTACCGGATGCATTTGGATCGGCAGCCAATTTTTTACGCCAGATGGGGTGGACTCCCGGGTTAACTTGGGGACAGGAAGTCAGATTGCCTGCGTCTTTTGATTATACTTTGGCGGGAAGAGGGCAAATGTTGACTTATGCGGAATGGAATAAATTAGGCATACGAACCGCTTTGGGTGAGGAATTGCCTATCACCAGCGAACAAAAAACGGCACTTTTAATTCCGTCCGGCTATAAGGGGCCAGCATTTTTAATCACTAAAAATTTTCAAGTGATTATGCGCTGGAATCGATCAGAATATTATGCGCTTACCGTGGGGCATTTAGCTGATCGGATCGCAGGGGAGGGAGGCTTAACTCGTTTGCCGCCGCCCGATTCGATCAAAATAACACGTGAGCAAATAAGGCAGTTACAGCGAGATTTATCAACGCTGGGCATTGACGCTGGAGAAATCGATGGCGTTTTAGGTTCGGCAACTCGGCAAGCAATTAGCCGCTTCCAGCAAAATACACAGCGAATCGCCGATGGTTATTTGGATCATGGATTATTGATTACAATCCGAGATGCCGCGAAAACAAAATCCACTGTTGCGCAATGATTTTTTGTTAAGTTGATTTGATAGCTGGCGGCGTAGTGTTCGCTGCAACAGTACTGTCATCCTCCTCGTCATCGCTGATTTTTTTCTTCGGTGGATCATCAAACCAGTGGTAAATCATTGGCATGACCACCATCGTCATCAATGTTGCAGTCGTTAATCCAAATATCACTACGACAGCCAGCGGTTTCTGAACTTCTGATCCCAAGCCTGAAGCAATTAGAAAAGGAGCCAATCCTAACACAGTCGTTGCCGCTGTCATCATCACAGGACGAAACCGCTGCTCACAAGCTTTGCGTACCGCTTCATCAATACTCAAGCCTTTTTCGCGTAGCTCGCGAATAAAAGAAATGAGTACAACACCATTCAAGATAGACGTGCCCCATACTGCAATAAATCCAACCGACGCAGGGACGGACAAGTACTGACCGGAAAAGAATAATCCTAAAATACCACCGACAGAAGCAAATGGCAGTGCTAAATAGATCAAAACCGCCATTTTGACCGAGCTAAACAACATAAATAATAAGAAGAAAATGGCTGCAAGTGTAATAGGAACAATCACTGACAAAGTAGCCATTGCGCGTTCCATATTCTCAAACTGGCCACCCCAAACAAAATAATAACCGGGTGGTAATTTGATTTCTTCTGCGGTGCGTTGTTTAAGTTCATCAACAAAACCACCGAGATCACGGTCATGAACATTAGCACCAACGACTACGCGACGACGAGCAAATTCACGCGAAACAATCGCGGGACCATCAACGACTTGAATATCCGCTACTGCGCTTAAAGGAACCAATCTTCCACCTAAACCGCCTTTTTCACCGGGTAGCGCATTGCTCGCTGGTCTTAATAACAGCTCTTTAATGGCTTCTACATCATAGCGAAACTCAGCAGGGAATCTCAACAGCAGGGTAAATCTTCTTTCACCTTCGAAAACTTGGGAAACAGCTTTTCCCCCAATGGCCGTGGCAATCATTTCATTGACATCTGAAACGTTGATGCCGTGACGGGCAATGGCTCTGCGATCGATATTAATGGTTAATTCTTGTTGTCCCGATAGCCGTTCGATACGAATATCCCGTGCACCGCGTGTTGATTTGACAATCCGTGCGACCTGTTCGGATAGTTTTCTTAATTCTTCAAGATCATCACCAAAAATCTTGACGGCTATTTGCGAGCGGACGCCAGTCACCATTTCGTCGACTCGTTGTGCGATCGGTTGCGATAAAACGATATTGACGCCTGGTAAGACAGTCAAAGCTTTGCGAATATCTTCTTCAATGTCAGCTTGAGCACGCCCGGAATTTTCTAAATCCAAATCGACAATCGGGTCTGATTCATTTTGCGAAGCTGGATCTGCGGGAGTGTCTCCACGCCCAAGCTTGGAAACTACAGACTTCACTCCAGGTACCGCTGCAATCAATTGCATTGCTTCGGTTTCAATCTTTATTGCTTCATCGAGCGAAATCGAAGGAGCACGTATAATGACTGGCGTTATCGCGCCTTCTTTCATGATCGGAATGAACGACTTTCCGAGCAACGGAAATATTGCGAATGCGACCATTAGCGAACTGATTGCAATAATCATCGTTTTTTTCTGATTATTTAACGCTAAATTCAGAATTCGCAGATAACCGCTTTTTAAAAAAGCGACAATTTTGGTATCTTGCTCACTACCGCCTTGCAGTAAATAATCACTGAGCACCGGAGATAACAATATTGAAACAAATAGCGCAATCAATAATGAAATGGCGATGGTAATGGCCAATGGGCTAAACGTTTTTCCTTCCATGCCTTCGAGGGTCATGAGCGGAAGAAATACTAGGATCGTCACAAAAACACCAAATACAACGGGTGTGCCGACTTCAGCGACAGCGTCAACAATGACTTTATATTTTGATTTTCCAGTTCCCTGGGATTCGCCTAAACGCTGATAAATATTTTCCACAACCACCACCGTGGGATCGACCATCATACCTAGCGCAATGGTAAGTCCACCTAGCGACATTAAATTCGCGGGCATTCCATAATAATTCATTACCATGAATGTAACGAGCGGTGTGATGATCAAGGTAAAACACACCACAACACTCGTTCGAATGGTGCCCAGAAAAATGGATAACACCACAATCACGAGAATTAAGGATTCTACGAGCGTAGTTTGTACGGTGGATAGTGCGCCATCGACCAAATCGGTACGATCATAGAATGGGACTATTTGTAATCCGTTGGGTAATAATCCACGCTCATTGATATCGGCGACTTTTTCTTTGATCCGGCCAACAATTTCTTTGGCATTGCCACCACGCAACATCATGACAACACCAGCTACAGATTCGGTGTAGCCGTTTTTGATGCTAGCGCCTTGACGCACCTCACCACCTAAAGTTACTTCCGCCACATCCCGCACATATACGGGAACCCCTTGTCTTTCACGCAGGACGATGTTACGAATGTCATCCAAAGACGAAATCAAACCGACGCCGCGTATTAAATATTGTTCATATTGCAATGCTAAAATATTGCCGCTTGCATTAGCATTATTACTAGCTAAGGCACGATCAACTTGGGTAAGCGTTAAGTCATAGTGACGCAACTTGTTTGGATCCACATACACTTGGTATTCTTTGACGTGCCCGCCAATCGAATTAACTTCGGCTATACCGCGAATTGATCGTAATAACGGTCTAACGACCCAATCTTGCGTGGTACGACGTTCAGTCAATTCTTCAACAGTTAGCGCACGTTTTCCGTCGTCAGGGTGCTCGATCGTATATTGATACACTTCCCCTAAACCTGTTGAAACAGGACCTAACACCGGTGTAATCCCAGGGATCAGTCGAGGAGTCACATCAATGATACGTTCCATCACCAGTTGACGCGCAAAAAATACATCCGTTTTATCGGTAAAAACGAGGGTAATGAGCGACAAACCACTTTTGTTCATGGAGCGCATTTCTACTAGGCCTGGTAGACCTGTCATGGCAATTTCTACAGGAACCGTGACTAAGCGTTCCATTTCTTCAGGGCTTCGTCCAATAGCAACTGTGGCTACTTGAACCTGAATATTGGTTACATCTGGGAACGCATCAACCGAAAGATTTTTGGCTGCAAAACCGCCTGCTATACAAAGTGCTATTCCAATAATCAGAACCAGTAGCCGTTGATTCAGCATTGCACGAACAATTGCTTTCATAAAGGCTTACTCCAGTTCGGCAAGCTTACGCTCGCTATCGAGGTGAAAAGCGCCTTCCAAGACAATTTTCTGGTCTGCGGTTAATCCTTTCAACACCGGTCTAAAACCATCCGTTTCATCACCCAACTCGACAGGTACCCGCTGGAAGCGATTGTCGCCCAAGACGATAAAAATATAATCTTTGTTTAATTCCCGCACAATTGCGGATTCGGGCACTACGAGAGATTTATGTTGTGGATCGGTGATGTGCATGTTCGCTAGCATGTCGGGTTTTAATTTTCGCTCTGGATTTTTTACTAATACGCGCGTCATCACCGTCCGTGTTAAACGGTTCACCGTATCCGATACGAAAATAATCACGCCATCCAATGGCGGCATACCCGCTAAGGCAGGCACGATGATTTCAACATGTTGCTTCAGTTGTACATCGCGAGCAATTTGTTCAGGGACATCACCCACGACCCAGACATGCGATAAATCGGCTACTTGAAATAATGGATCGGCTGGTTGCACCACTTTACCAACCATGACATTACGTTCAATGATATATCCTTCTCGATTGGCCTTGATGTCTAGCCAAGGTAAAATTTTTCCCGTTTTATTAATCTGCTTGAGTTCGTTATCAGTCATGCCAAATAAAATCAATTGGTCTTTTGCAGCGCCAAACTCTGCTTTGGCAATTTCTAATTCGGATTGGCGTCGCTCGACTTCAGCGACCGGTATCGCATCTGCTGCGAGTAAGTGACGTGCGCGGTCGGATGCTTTCTGGGTAACGGTTACGCGGGACGCGGCTCGTAAATAAGCGAGCTGAGACTGTGTTAAGTCAGGGCTGGTAATACGGGCTAACGCTTGACCAGGCTTAACGTAATCACCCAGAACTACAAACATATTAATGATGCGTCCGGTGACATAAGAACCAATTTGCGCGGTTCTTTCTTCATCGACTTGGACGCGACTCGGAACCTGTATGCGATCAGCCAGATCGAGCCACGTAGGTAATCCGATTTTCAAACGCTGAGCTAATTCTGGTCGGGCAGTAATGTTGTTAACATCACGTTCCTCTTCCGCTGGTTTGGCCGGTTTTGTTTCCTTTGGAGTATCTTTGTTGCCACATCCCGTAAACAGAAAAGTAGAAATAACAGCAAAAAATAAAAAAACCAATTTCAATTTCATTCTACAGTTAACTCCCTAGGGTAATGTGCGCGCAAGCGGTCAATTTCAGCGGCAGCAGATTGCAAATCAAATCGTGCTAGTAATGAGTCCGCTAAAATTCCACGTAAAATACGTTGTGTGTCCAAGAATTCGATCAGACCGCGTTCACCAAACTTATAAGCGGCTTCTGCAACTTTAACAGCGTTTTCCGCTTCTTTAATTAACCCGCCTTCAAAGGAATCTACTCGCCGTTGCGCAATTTGTAAGGCTTGCCAGGCGGATTCAAATAATTGGCCAATTTCATAGCGGCGAAACTCTAAAGTCTGACGTATGCGCGAAGAATCATGAATCGCGGTGTCAATTTCACCACGGCGTTGATAAAACAAGGGCACCCTGACACTGATACCTGCTGAATTGGAGTTATATTGCTGCTCCTCATAGTTGGAATAGATCAGATTGACTGACGGTAGTATGGTGGCTTTTTCTTGACTGATTCTTTTTTCAGCACGTTCGCGTTCGGCTTCCAAGCGTACTACATCTGGATTGATCACAGGAACTTGCTGACGCAATTCATCTAACTTTGGCAATTGAATGGGATCTTTCAACGAGCCTTTTATTTTGAAATTAACAGGGAGTGCACCGGCAGTTAATTGCATTAATCCAACTCGAGCGCGTTCTACCGTTAAAAAAGCCGCATCTCGACGATTGATCGCATTTTGTAATTCGGTATCGGCGCGAATCAATTCAAAACGTGCCGATTCACCTTTTTCGACGTTTGCAGCAATGCGCCTGCGAACTTGTTGCAACAGATCGAGGATACTCTGTTCCATGTTGGCTTGCTCTTCGCGCAATAATAATTCATAGCTGCGCACGCGAAGTAATGCTGCTAAATCTGCGTTAACTTGATCCAAACTGGCTTTGGAAGCGTTAACCACAGCTTCTGAAGCATTGATACGCGCGCTACGCATGAAAGGGTTTTCAATCGGCTGTACGACTGTGATCGTGCGTTGGTGGTTAAATGGACCTGATAAATTTTCGCCAATTCGAGAGTGTGCCGGGCCCATGGTAAACATCACCTCTGGATTCTGATACTGCTCAGCCACAACAACGCCTGCCTGCGCCATATCCACTTGAGATCGAGCGGCTTGTGCCATACCGTTGGCGCGTAAACCCAATCGCTGTAATTCTTCGATAGACAGCAACATGGCCGGTCCTTTGGACTCGGTCGATAATGGGGGTGGATAAGTGGTTGTTAGCGGTGGCCGCGATTCATTTCGGATTAACGGTTTTCCCGGGGATATCGTTTCGGAATAACCACTCGGTGGAGACGATAGTGCCGGAGGTGATAATGAATCAATTCCTATTGGAAGCGGCGAGGGTTGTGCTAATACAGGGAGGGCTATAAATCCGAATAAACTCAATAATAAAGACACTAATGATATTTGCATAAAAACTTTCTGATGGTGTATCGGGATTGTCCTTCACATGTTTTTCACAAAATTGAATGATCCCCATGATATACGAATTTTGCCAATCGCTAAAAAGAAAATTCTTGACAATTAGGGATCTTATTTTTGTTAAAAGGAGTTTACAGGCTTATAGCTGAATGAAAAATGAATGACGGAAAGTATTTTGCAGCAACCTTCTTGGTGAAAAAAATTAAAAATAGTCAAAATTCTTAAAAGGAAATTTCATTCTCCAATGAATCGCTAAAAAAGCAGTCATTATTTTTTTAAACGAGAACGCGATTTCTTCATTGATTACAAGAGTTTCTTGAGACTCTTCATTGATGGCTATTGGTACGGGATCTTTAACAGGAATCATTTTTCCACTAGGGATGATACGCAGGTGATTGTTTTGCGCAAAGCCGATAATGAATTGATAAGCATTAGGATTCATTTCCGCTAAAGCCGTCTTTATTTTTACCCCGACTCGACCTTCGTGCATGACAGGTTGAGCGAGTTCCGAGTATGCCCATCGTCCTTTGCTGTCGTAATTTGCAATAACGCCGCAAATTCTTTCTGTCCAATCGCTGGGGCGAAATGGGCGGTTTTCTGACGTTATACTCAAAATTAATAATTCTTCAAATGTGTTTATCATAGCGTTTGTAATACAAAAAAACAGTTAAATGATCGTTGTAATTATTTTTTCCCAAGCTAGGGGTTTAAAACGGCTTTATTGGAGAAAAATGAAGTACCTTGCAACAAAAGTAGTGATTAATTTCAATCGATATACTGTGTTTGCAACGCAATGAAAGCTTTTAAAAAAATAACAATTCAGCTCGGAGGAATCGTTTTTTTATATTAGGTTAGAAAAAGAAAAAAATCCTAGGCCTAGATAGACTGATTCAAAGTAGGTTATTTTTGTTTCTAGGGAGTGACAGTGAGTTCAAAGGTTGTTCGCGCATGGAAAATTGCATTTGTGGGTGGTCAGTTTATCTGGCTCAGCTCATGCGTAAATTTGCCTTATTACTTTCAAGCCATTAGTGGTCATTTTGAAGTTATTCATCGCTCACAACCCATTAGCCGTATTATTTCCAGCCCTGATGTGGATACTCGACTTAAAAGCGCTCTGTCCACAGTCATTGAATTACGTCAGTTCGCGACTGACGAGTTAAAACTACCGGAAAATCATAGCTATACTAGTTATGCCGATTTGAATCGCCCGTATGTGGTTTGGAATGTTTTTGCCGCACCCGAACTATCGCTATCACTTAAACAATGGTGTTTTGTGCAAGTAGGTTGTGTTAACTACCGGGGTTTCTTTTCGCAAGATAGCGCTGAACAATACGCGGAAGAGCTTCGAAGTGAAGGCTATGATGTTCATGTCGGTGGTATTCGCGCTTACTCAACTTTAGGTTGGTTTAGCGATCCCGTTCTCAATACATTCATTGGCTATTCGGAAATGAATCTGGCGCGACTTATTTTTCATGAATTGGCGCACCATATTTTATATGTGCCAGACGATACGGTTTTTAATGAGTCTTTTGCTACGGCGGTGGAGCATGAAGGGGTAAGGCGCTGGTTTAAGAAAAAGGGTACCGGTCAGGAACAAGCTGCCTTATTGGCGCGTCATGATAGGGAATTGGTATTTATCAATTTAGTGTTAAAGCACCGTCAGCGTTTGTTAGAGTTATATGACTCGGATCGAAGTGATAGCGAAAAACGTATTCAAAAAGCAAAAATTTATCAAGATTTAAAAGATGATTTTTTACTCATCAGGGCGAAGAATCAAGAATTTAGCAGCTATGACACTTGGTTTGCGCAACCATTGAATAATGCTTTACTTTCAACGGTTTCAATCTATACGCAGTTAGTGCCATCTTTTCAAGCCATCATTACGCAATTAAACGGTGACATGGACAGATTTTATGAAACGATTCGGTATATTGGTGAATTACCAAAATCTGAGCGAAATAGAATCCTGCAGCAAGCCGTTGAACATACCTCCTCCCAAAAATAGTCAGTCAAACTGAAAATTTCTGTTATATAGTCGGTTTCATTCTTATTTTCTGAGTAGCACATGAAGTCTATGAATGAACCGACAATTATCTGCCCGCATTGTGCCGGCGAAATTAAATTAACAGAATCGTTGGCTGCTCCGCTTATTCAAGCGACGCGACTGGAATATGAAGCAAAAATCCTACAAAAAGAATCCAATATCGCTCAGCGCGAAGTCGCGTTAAAAAATCAACAAAAAATGCTGGAAGAAAATCAGCAACAGTTAGAGGAGCAAGTCGCTGTAAGATTAAAACAAGAGCGGGTCACGATTGCCGCAGAAGAAGCTAAAAAAGCAAAGCTGGCTTTGAGCTTTGATTTAGAACAGAAATCAAAACAGCTCGAAGCATTACAGCAAATTTTACACCAGCAAGACATTAAATTATCAGAAGCGCAAAAAGCTCAAGCGGATTGGTTGCGTAAACAACGTGAATTAGATGACGCCAAACGAGAAATCGATGTCACCATAGAAAAACGTGTCCAGGAATCGATTGTGCAAGTGCGCCAAAAAGCCAAGCAAGAAGCCGAAGATAGTTTAAGGCTTAAAGTGACGGAAAAAGAAACGCAGATTGCATCCATGCAGCGACAAATCGAGGAATTGAAACGTAAAGCGGAGCAGGGATCACAACAATTGCAAGGAGAAGCTTTAGAGCTGGAATTGGAACTTGCATTACGGACTACTTTTCCGCTGGATTATATCGAACCCGTTGCGAAAGGTGAGTTTGGTGGCGATGTATTGCAAAAAATTATTGGCGTCAATGGGCAAGCGTGTGGCGCTATTCTGTGGGAATCTAAAAGAACCAAAAATTGGAGCGAGCTTTGGTTGGCAAAGCTAAAAGCCGATCAAAGAATTGCAAAGGCAGAAATTGCCATTTTGGTTTCCAATGTATTGCCCAAAAATACCGAAACATTTTGTCAATTGGAAGGAATATGGATCGTTGAATGGCGTTTGGCGATTCCACTTGCGCTTGCCCTGCGTCAATCTTTGATCGAAATTGCCAATGTGCGTCAAGCGCAGCGTGGGCAAGAAACGAAAATGGAATTGGTATACAGCTATCTGACCGGAGCAAAATTTCGGCATCGCATTGAAGCGATTGTCGAGAAATTCTCAGATATGCAATCGGATTTGGATAAAGAACGCAAAACCATGACGCGCCTTTGGGCTAAACGTGAAATGCAAATTCGCGGTGTTATTGAGTCGACAGTAGGCATGTATGGTGATTTGCAAGGAATCGCCGGTAGCGTTTTACCCGAAATAACAGGGCTAGAGATACCACTTATTGCTGCAAAAGATTCTGCTGAGAATGAAGAATAAAAAACGCTGAGTTGAGATTTAAAAGTAGAAATCTACCCACATATAATTCCAAGATATGATGCGGTTGCGTATATAATACTTATATATATTTTGTTTCAATATGAGTTAAGAAAACTTTTCGAATTTTACTGCAGAGTGGGCAGAGGACATCATGACTAACATCAATTATCCAAGGCGGAGATTTTTAGAATATACGGCATTCGGTACGTTGCTTGCTTTGCTACCCAAAGCGCTATTGGCTGAAAACCCGGTGCCTAATAGCAAACCGAGTAGCACTTTTAATCCGGATGTAGAAATTGATTTAGTTGCGCAAGCTGCTGAAGTTGGTATTTATCGGGGGGCCAAAACACAGGTATTGCAATACCAAGGTAAGCTAATTAAAGGACCGCAATCGACTTTAAAAACACTACGTGGCTATCTTGGACCTGTCATGAATTTTCAGCAAGGACAGAAAGTTCGCATCAATTTTTATAATCAATTGGCGGAACCTTGTATCACGCATTGGCATGGTATGCATGTACCGCAAGCGATGGACGGACATCCGATGTATGCAATTGCGCGTGGAGAACGTTATGTGTACGAGTTTGAAGTTAAGAATCTTGCAGGTACCAATTGGTATCATTCTCATACGCACGAACTTACTGGCTCACAGGTTTATCATGGTTTGGCTGGGTTATTGATTATTTCCGATGAAGCGGAACGTAAATTAGAATTGCCAAGCAATGAATATGATTTACCGATTGTTATTCAAGATCGCAGCTTTGATCGTGAAAATCAATTTCGATTTAGTTCAAACCGACACAATCAGATGCGTGGCTTTTTGGGTGACACCATCATGATTAATGGTCAAAGTGATCACATCATTCCTGTAAAAACACGAGCGTATCGGCTGCGTATTTTAAATGGCTCGAATGCGCGAGTGTATAAATTAGGATGGGATGACGGCACATCGGTAACCGCGATTGGCACTGATGGCGGATTGCTAGCAAAACCGCAAAATATGCCTTACGTCATGCTGGCACCTGCGGAACGTGTCGAATTGTGGGTCGATTTCAGCGGGCGTAAAACCGGTTCGGAATTGGTATTGCAAAGCTTGCCATACCTAGGAAGCCACATGGCGATGGGGCGAGGAGGTATGATGGGGATGATGGGAGGATTTGGACAAGATGAGGTGATTGATATCGTTAAATTCCAAATTGTCGAACAAGTCAGCGATTCGCCCAAATTGCCTACGGAATTAATTCCGATGCGCCGACTGACCGAACGCGACATCTCTCAACCCGATAGAACCGTGCCAATTGCAGTTGGAATGCGGCACATGAATTTCCAGTTAAATGGTAGAACATTCGAAATGCAAGATTATATGGAAAGCGAAAAAATTCCACTGAATAGCATTCAGCGGATCAAAATCTATCATGAGAGTCATGGAATGGGTGGAGGAGGCGGAATGATGGGCATGATGGGTATGATGATGTCGATGCCGCATCCGATTCACTTGCACGGGCAACAATTTCAGGTGCTATCGCGCCATCAAAATAATTCTGATAGCAGTTATGACAGCGTCAAAAAAGGTTTTATCGATAGTGGCTGGAAAGATACTATTTTGCTTATGCCTGGTGAAGAAATCCAAATTCTCAAACCTTTCAATGATTATACTGGCTTATTTCCTTATCACTGTCACATCCTGGAACATGAAGACATGAGCATGATGCGAAATTTTTATGTGGCTTGATTAAATTTTAATCAACATTAACTTTATCGTTTTATATACCTACAAAAACAATCAAAGAAATGGATAAGGTTGACCCGAGCATCCTCATGGACGAGGTTCGGCTTATTTTGGCTGAAAAGAACACGGCATTTTCTCTGATGCGAACAGGTATTGCGATTCTTGCGATTCTCGCGTTACCTCTGTCAATTATGAGTTTATTAGTCGCGACTTCGAAATATTATGATGTGTTGCAGGTACTGCATTTCCTGATTCCAATTGGAATTCTAAATCTTGCGCTGGTAATTCTGAGCATCTATTTAATTGTACGATCGATGATGCACATTCATTTTTATGACAAGCTTTTATATAAAATTAAACTAAAAAATAACAACTTATCTGAATTGATTAAATAATCTAATATTAACTTATTCGCGAGAAAATGGATAAAAACACTCAGTTTTCTCTTAAGCCAATTCAGAATTACATTATTTTACAAAAGTTTCATTAGTTCTGACTGAGGGTTCTTTACGTTACAAAACAAAAAAACCTCTATCTTTTTAAAATTGATAGAGGTTTCTTCAGTTTAGTTTACAAGTATTTTACGAAAACGAGTATTTCTTTGTATCTATGTACCAGGTCTTTCATAAGGACTTAATAAAGCACCTCGCCGCAAGCGGCGAGGATTAAACCCAAAGAGATTAAAGTTAAATTAATTAGACCAGTATTTAGATTTGCTCGCAGCAAATAAGAACATCCACATAACTAAAACAAATGGGAACGTTAAAGTAGGTAATCCAATCGGTGCTAGGAAGCTAGCTAACGCGCCATGACAGACGACGGTTAAAATTCCGGCTAATAGCGCAAGTAATGCTGTTCCAGTGCTAGGTTTAAGGAAGACCCAGCCAACTGCCATCATCGTTAAAACAGGATTAAAACCATACAGACCCATTTTGATCAATCCGGCATCCGCGCCTAACAAAATCGGTATGACAACGCCCACTACAGCGCCCATGAAAGCCATAACCGCGCCACGCATAGAAGTAATGGCAATGCCAATTAAAAATAATATGCCTACGATGACGCTATCAGCAAACATAACTTCGGCAACACCTTTGGTAATGGCGGTGTACCAGTCTTGTATCACTTCACCGGTGAATGAACCAAACCAAGCCCCGATTGATCCGGCAGATTCAACAGCGACTGCTGCGGTATCGGCAATTTCAGTGGGTGTGGCTGCTGACGGTAATATTGGGCCACGTGAATAGCTGTCGAAGGCGAATACTGCAACCATGAACATCCAGCATGTTAAAACAAAGGGTGAAGTTGAAGCTGGAATATTATAGGGTTGCAAAATTCTCATCAAAGCGGCCAAAACAACTGTTGATAAAATAGAAGCAAGCACTACATACAACCAGAGTTGAGGCGTATTTTCTAAGAACAGGAAAAGGCAGGGTCCGACTAAAGTCCCGTTGAAACCATATAATCCTGCATCAATATCATCCTCAGAAAAACCTAATACGTATGCTGCTGCGGTGCTGGTAATAACGCCCACGGTAGCTGCAAGGCCGGCTGTAATGCCACCGACGTATAATGCAATTAGAAAAATAAGACCTGTTACGGCATTGCAACAAAAAAATACTTGGCCAACACCTCTTAAAATGACTCGTAAAGGTCTTGGCAAAGCTTTGTCAATTGATAAAGACCAATCCATTGTGATTACTCCAAAAGTTTTAAGAAAAATTAACGACGGCTACAACATTGAAACAGCAAATAACTTAGTATAAAAAACAAAGTGAACAACTCTGTTAATGACGTTTTACTTCATCCAACAAACCTTGTTTAACAATGAAATTGACAATTTTGTCAACGCCTTCACCAGTATGTAGATTGGTAAATACAAAAGGTCGATCGCCGCGCATTTTTTTTGCATCACGTTCCATAACATCCAGATTAGCGCCGACATAAGGTGCAAGGTCCGTTTTATTAATGACGAGTAGCGCAGATCGTGTAATGCCTGGACCACCTTTGCGCGGTATCTTTTCTCCCGCGGCGACATCAATAACATAGATGGTTAAATCCGATAATTCAGGACTAAAGGTAGAGGCCAAATTATCTCCACCCGATTCAACCAGAATTAAATCTAGATTGGGGAAATCGGCTGTCATGCGTGCGATAGCTTCCAAATTGATAGAAGCATCTTCTCGAATCGCCGTATGTGGACATCCACCCGTTTCTACACCCATTAAGCGTTCTGGGGGGAGGGCGTTAGCCCGGAGCAGGATTTCCATATCTTCTTTGGTATAAATATCGTTGGTAATGACGGCCATTTCGTAATGGTCGCGCATTTTTTTGCTAAGTGCTTCACATAGTGCAGTTTTTCCCGATCCGACTGGACCGCCGATACCGACACGAAGTGGATTTGATTGAGTATTCATGGTGATTTTATTTTAATAATTTATGATCGATAAACCCTGCTGTACTGTGTTTCATGTTGCATCGACAATAACGATAATCCTGGTGCCCAATTGGAAAGTTCATCGTCTTCTAATTCTTGAGCGCGCTGAGCAACGGATTCAATGACCGGATGTAGCGATAGCAATAGACTTTGTCCTGAAACCTGACCGAGAGGGACTGATTTGACGCATGCAAGCACTTGGTTTTCCACTAACGAAAATAACATGCCCAATAAAGCTGCTTCATGCGGCACACCTAACGCTTCTGTTGCATAGGCAAAAGCAGTTGGCAGAGGAATTTCAGTTAGATTTTGCAAAATTGATTGCAAGGATTCATCCGCAATTTTTAAATCGGTAACAAGCTTGCCGAGTGAATAGCCCATTTGAATCGTTTCCGCACGAAATTCTGATGTATCACGAGCCGCAATAAAGCATTCTGTCCAATGCTTGATTGTCTCTAAGTCTCGATTAGAAAAAGCTTTCATGAGTCGCCATGAAATAGGCGCTTCAAAATCTCCAATGATATTGAGAGATTCCGTAATCCATTCGTGTGCACTCTGCTGATTAGTGACAAAGCCTTTATCAATCGCAGATTCTAGTCCTTGTGAATAAGTGTAGGCGCCAATCGGTAACGAAGGGCTTGCAAGCTGCAATAATCTGAGTAAAACAGCCGATTGCACGATTACTCCTTATTCGATTTGGAATCAGACGGACGATGTATCTTTTGTCGTACAGGAATGGGTGCTAATGGCCCACGTGCATGATAATGGCCCTCATCGCCATGATGATGGTGATCATGATCATCGTGGTGATGGCTATGTCCATGATGATGTCCGCCACCACCGCCGGCACTACTATAAGCTCCTGATTCTGGTTCAAATTGTGCGCTTTCTTCAGTAACGATGGCGCCCAATCCTTCTAACATCTGTTTCAGCACAGAATCTTGGTGAATTCTAAGAAAACCTTCGCCTACCTGTGTTTGCGTATGGCGATTGCCTAAGTGAAAAGCGCATCGCAACAAATCATGAGGCGTCTTGCAGGTCACTTTATAAGTTGGTTCATGAGCAGCGACGATACGGATAACGCGACCATCATCACTTTTGAGTAAATCATTATTGCGTAAAATAGTGCCACGCGCAGTCAGTATGGCAACATCTTCACCGGATGCAAGAGTGGTTCTGAGGCGACTGTTCTCACGCATTTCATAAGGGAGAACAAGATCAGAAGAAATTGATTCTGCATGTTCAATTTTGGTGTTGAGCGTAAGCATATTAATTATTTTTATAGTTTAAAAGTTAATTTTTATGAAGAATAAAAATTTCGTAATACCGTATCATAAAAAAACGATTGGAAACACATCAAAACAAAGCTCCCCTGAATTTTCTAATGCTTTGAAAAACAGGGGAATTGTTAATACTTTCCGATATTAGAACAAGAAATAGCGTTGAGCCATTGGAAGTTCTGTGGCAGGAGCGCATCGGAGCAATCTACCATCCGCGCGTACTTCGTATGTTTCTGGATCCACTTCCATTTTTGGAGTTGCATCATTGTGAATCATGTCTTTCTTACGAAGATTACGGGTGTTTTTCACTTCAATGAGTGTTTTGTCCAATTTCAACTGATCAACTATGCCAGCAGCGATCGATGCTTTTGATGCGAAAGTAAAGCATGATGTTTTGATACCGCCGCCATAACCACCAAACATATAACGATAATGTACCGGTTGTGGTGTTGGAATCGAAGCATTCGGATCACCCATTAAAGCAGCTGCAATCATGCCACCTTTCAAAATCATCGATGGTTTGGTACCAAAGAATGCAGGTCTCCAGATCACTAAATCTGCATATTTACCGACTTCAACAGATCCGATTGCATGAGAAAGGCCGTGGGTAATCGCTGGGTTAATTGTATATTTGGCAACATAACGTTTGGCACGGAAATTATCGTTGCGAGCGGTATCTTGGTCCAACGCGCCAAATTGTACTTTCATTTTATGCGCAGTTTGCCAAGTACGAGTGACCACTTCACCGATACGTCCCATTGCTTGTGAGTCAGATGACATCATTGAAATCGCGCCCATATCGTGCAGAATATCTTCCGCAGCGATAGTTTCTTTGCGAATACGTGATTCAGCAAACGCCAAGTCTTCAGCGATATTGGCATGTAAGTGATGGCATACCATCAACATGTCCAAATGTTCGTCTAGCGTATTGGCAGTGTAAGGGCGAGTTGGGTTGGTCGAAGAGGGCAATACATTATCTTGTCCCACTACCGCGATAATATCAGGAGCATGACCACCACCTGCACCTTCAGTATGGAAGGTATGGATCGTTCTGTCTTTGAATGCTTTGATGGTATTTTCTAAATAGCCACCTTCATTGATGGTATCCGTATGAATAGCAACTTGCACATCCATTTTGTCGGCAACAGCTAAACAATTATCGATTGCAGCATAGGTGGTACCCCAGTCTTCGTGCAATTTCAAACCGCAAGCACCGGCAAGAATTTGTTCTTCATTGGGTGTTGGCAAGCTAACGTTACCTTTGCCGAAGAAACCGGTATTCATGACTAAGCCATCAGAAGCTCTGAGCATCGAATGAATGTGCCAAGGTCCAGGTGTACAGGTTGTTGCTGCGGTACCTACTGCAGGGCCTGTACCACCACCTAACATAGTGGTCAAACCATTCATCATTGCATCTTCTGCTTGTTGTGGAGAAATAAAGTGAATATGCGTATCGATACCACCAGCGGTTACGATAGAGCCTTCACCCGCAATAATTTCAGTGGCTGCACCAATTGCGATAGTAACGTTGGGTTGTATATCCGGGTTACCAGCTTTGCCGATCCCTGCAATTTTGCCGTCTTTAATACCGATATCGGCCTTAACAATACCCCAGTGATCAAGAATAACTGCGTTGGTAATCACCGTGTCCATGACATCTCTGTGATTACGTTGCGATTGTCCCATACCATCGCGAATGACTTTACCGCCACCAAATTTCACTTCTTCACCATAGGTGGTGAAGTCTTTTTCAATTTCAATAATTAATTCGGTATCCGCAAGGCGAACACGATCGCCTGTTGTAGGACCCATCATTTCCACATACGTATGACGGGGGATTTTTACGCTCATGTTGATACTCCTATAAAATTGTTTGCTATCAGTTTATTTAAGCTTGCCCATCACTTTTTGATTAAAGCCATATACTGCGCGGTCACCGGCAAGTTCTACTAACTCAACCGTTCTTTCTTGACCTGGTTCGAAACGCACAGCAGTACCTGCCATAATATTGAGTCGCATGCCATAGGCAGCTTCTCGATCGAATTTCATGGCTTCGTTGACTTCGTAAAAATGAAAATGAGAGCCGATTTGTATAGGACGATCCCCAGTATTAGAGGCTGTTAGCGTCTTAGTTTTTCTACCGACATTTAATTCAATATCACCGGCTTCGCAGAATATTTCACCTGGAGTTGGTTTTTTCATAGCAATTCCTTTATAAATTGTTAAACGATCGGATTATGAACTGTGACTAATTTGGTGCCATCTGGAAATGTCGCTTCTACTTGAATATCTGGGATCATTTCAGCTACACCGCTCATAACATCGCTGCGGGTTAATACTTTTTGACCGGCCGACATCAAATCAGCAACAGATTGTCCATCCCGAGCACCTTCTAAAATAGCGAAGGTAATCAGTGCAACCGCTTCAGGATGATTGAGGCGTAAACCGCGGGCTTTGCGTCTTTCCGCAAGCATTGCTGCGGTAAAAATTTGTAATTTGTCTTTTTCTCTAGGTGTTAAGTCCATAGTTTTTCTCCTGGGTTAAATAACAGTTTTTATTTTATTCTATTAAATTGCTGCTTGAGGTTATTGAAAGGCCCTCCTATAAACTAAAATTCATTTATCACGTGTTCCACATGCGTGGAACGGTTCCGTTGCGCCCAAAATATTCTTGGCGAAATAAATTCCAACAACACAACATAACTTGCCGCGCTATTTCGCTGGAGTTTCCTAAGTAACGTGCTACTAAGACTGATTTAAGTTGAGAAACACCAAATTGACCAATATCTTTACTAATGCTTTTGCACTCTAATCGAGCTTGGTCAATGACAGTGTTGGGTATCGTTTTTCCTGTAAACAATAAGGTCGCACAAATAGTATGATTACCTAAAGATAGCGATCTATTTTGTCCCGAATCTTCACCATTTAAACTGATTTGTTCAAACCAAATGATCTTTTCATCACGTTTGATGGTGGTGCGTTGCTTGATTTTACCGTTATTGAAAACTTCACCTGACAAGGTGCGTCCAAAACATAGTATTTCACAGCCCAAATACATAGCATCTCCATTCAGGGTAACCTGATGATCAATTGCTACATTGGTATTGTTGAAAAAAATAGTTTCCTGCGGCAACCACTCCATCAAGCCGCCTTTGTCAACATCGATTTTGATCCTTTGACGAGCAGTTCTACCCGTTGATTTATACCATTTGGCCGCACCTGGAGTCGTAATTTGGACTTTCGCTGAAGCGCCTGCTTGAGCAGACATTTCTAGCTGATCGCCACTGACAACTCCACCCGGAGGATGAATGATCACGACGTGACAAATTTCGTCTCCTTCGGGGTAAAGCGGTTTTTGTACCAGCAGAGGGCCAAAACGATCTCTCTCAACCAAACGTGTAGTATCGTCAATTGCTGCAAACTTAAGAGAAAGCTTAGCTTGTAAAGGAGAATACTCAGGATCAGATAAAGGATCAGCCACACGAAGTGATTCAGTTGATCCCGAATATTTAGAGGTTGAGACTTCTTTCCGCTGTTGTTCTGGTAAAGTTTCTTTTTTATGCGCGGTAGATAATGACATTTTGCCTTTTAATTAAGTGTGTTATCCAATTCTAAATTTGCAACTGGAAAGAAAGTTTATAAACATCAAGCGCTGGGCCACCAATAGCAAAGGGTGAGTAATTCAGACCTTTGGTTACGAGATCACCGTGCTGATAATAAGCAGAAATACGTGCATTGAATCCATCAATAATATAATTTAGACCGGCTTCAATTTCATCGCGTGTTCTTGCATGATTAGGTTGAACACTGGTATAGCGTCCGTACGGTTGAAAATGACCAATACCAATTTTCATTGGGAACATATAAAGACCGGTGACTGTCCATGATTTACCATCAAACATACAAAAACAATCTTTGTCATTGAAAGCAGCTAAATCATATTTGGCATAAAATTGCTTATATTCTGCATTAACCGTAGCAACACCTAAATTATTTGGAAGGACTTTTTCAAATAACAAATCACCCACAAAGCCTAGAAAATCACTGCGGTGAGCAGACGAGCCAGCACCATTTTTTTGATGAGATATACCAAATGCAAGCGCTAAAATATCACCCGCTTTACCGTAGTATGTTCCTGCTGTGTAGTAACCAGGATTTTTTTCTGGATTCAAGAAGTTATAAGTAAAACGCGCAGCCATTAGAACGCTATCATTGGGATTTGGACCAAAATTGTTTTGCGAGCGAAGACCACGGAAGATACCCATCGCGTAGCTAAAAGTTCCAGGAACTACTTTAGGTTCTGCGCTACCCCAGAAAGTTGCTCCATCATCACGACCATACATACCTGCACCGTTGTTATTACTATAACTGGTACTAAAGTCTTGTGAGAAGAAAGGAGTTTTAAAACCGTCATGCGTTGCATGGAAAAAAGGACCATTTAATTCGCCCCGTTCTGTTGGCGCCAACATACGACCACCCCAAACGTTCAAATAACGGTTATATTCAAACTTGACGATGGCGTCCAAAATGTTATATGACATTCTGGGATTGGCGCCTGCTTGCGTATTGTTACAGAAATAACATTCGGTATTGACTTCAAACTTCAAGTAAGGACCGAATTGCCCGTTCAAATAAATACGGGCGTTATCATTGCTGTATCGACCTTCATTAATGTTTCCTGTGCCGATGTTTTCAGTCCAGATACCCGTGCCACGATAACCCGCGCCGATTTTGATCCACTTGTTTTCGTCAGCTTGAAATTTCAGTTTATCGGAAATAGGCTTCATAGAAAGATCCAACGCATTGGCATTGAGCGCGCCTAAAACAAAAAAGCTCATGCATAAACTCTGCATGAGCTTTTTGGAAGCATTCAACACACTGAATGACATAAATTTTCCTTGAGATGGAATGGCTGAGAGAGATTCTATATCATCTCTCAATCCATTGAATGGTTTATTAAATTCAATTTTCATGAGAATGGTCCTATTTGACAAATTTAAACAACAAATGACCGCTTGAATAAGCACTCATGTACTAGGAGAGTACATTCTATGGTATTTCTCGCAGTCAGCTAAAAGTTAATACTTTCCAAACACTTTGTATTAATCTAAACTGATAACGTTAATCGCATCATGGTCTTTCAGTCTGGATGATGTCACGTTATTTATTGGAAAGTAAACAACGAAAAGTAAACATGAGTGGTTTTTGCAATACACATGTGTTTATTTTGCAACAAATTGAATAATGTAGATCAAACATTGATATATTAAGAAAATCAAATTGTGACTTTGGTGATAAACCGATAGAATTTTGGATCAATAGCACGCGATTTCATTAAAATAGGAAAATAATTGCTTAACGTTTTTTCATTATAAATGAGGAACTTCCAATGTATGCAAAGACTTATTTGAACAAGTTTTCTTTGATGATGACTATCTTTCTGTTGTTTTCCAGTAACGCTTTTGCTTCGGACAGTTATTTTGGCAACGCCTCTGAGAAATTAGTGACAGGATTTGCCAATGCGCTGACGGGTTGGATTGAGCTACCTAAAAACGTTGTTTTGACCGGGAAAAAAGAAGGCCCAATTTATGGTGCCACTATAGGTTTGGCGATGGGGGTCATGCATACGGTTGGACGTAGTTTAGTCGGCGTTTTGGATGCGGCCACTTTTTTTATTCCGACCAAACCTTCCGTAACGCCTCATTTCATTTGGCAAGATTTTTCGCGGGAAACCTCTTATTGATGAGTGGTTGGCATTCGATTATTTCGATGCTAATACTTTGAGTAATTTCTGCTAATTCCTTAAAAAATTATAATTTTAAATCTGAGTCCGCCGAACACATTCAACGGCGGTCCTGGTTCATAATAGCGCCCGAGCGCGGCATTGATGCGGATATTGGCACTATAAGGCGCATCGAAAAGATTATTGATGCCTAAAAAGATTGACCCTTCGAGTCGATTGCTTTTGACTTCCCATCCCAATAACAATTGTCCTAAATGATAAGCACGGTTGTTTGCCGTATTCGTATCATTAACAAAAAAATCACCGACGCGATGCACGTGGAGCTGTCCAAAGAAACCAAACGGGTGCGCGTATTTGATTAAGCCTTCCCAACGATGAGCAGGAATACCGGGCATGCTATTACCTTTCAAATTAATATCGTTGACAAAATACTTTTCAAACTCAAAATCGGAATAGGTGTAACCGGCTTCGGCATGAAAACCTTTCCATTGCGGGGTGACGATACGGGTTTCGATACCCATTCTTCGAGATTGGCCCGCATTGCGAAAAAAAGCCCGGCCAGGCGAGGAGGGGAGTTCAAACGGCACGATTTCATTCCACGTTTGAATATAGAATGCCGCCGTATCATAGTGGAATCCCGCGATATTGCCGCGCATTCCTAATTCATTACTCAATGAAGTCTGCGCATTTAAATTGGCATTAAATCCACCTCTGCCAGCTGGATTGTTTAATAGTTCCGTTGTCGTGGGGGCTTCAAATACTGAGCCAACATGCGCATAAGCCTGTTGATGCGGGGTAATGTGGTAAACCGCTCCGGCTGAACCACTGGCTTGTGATACCGTACGTGAACCTGATTGATTGCCATCGGATTGATAGTGGTCTTTGACATGGTATTGCAGCCAGTCCCAACGACCACCCAGAACAATATCCAATTTGCTGGTCATACTCCATTCATTGCGGAAATAAGGTCCAATACTTTGTACCCGTTCGATTTGGTTTAGATTCTGTACGCCACGGGTTCCGAAGTTGTTATTGAAACGTTGCCGACTATCATTTTGTATTCCGTAATCGACGCCGGTGAGAAGCCGATTGGGTCGTTGAAACAACAGGCTATCCGAAATGAATTGCACGGCTAAGCCGCCGACCCATCGATCAAATTGCACCTGACCACCCTCCATAAACGGTTGGCGGCTTTGAAAATCGCGGTGTGAGCCATGTGCTGTAATGGAAAATTCCTTGCCGGCTGAAGGTCTGACGCGAAAACGAGCCGCCATTTCTTCCTGGCGAATTTCTTCACCCGCATTGAATTGAATATTTCGTGATGATGCCTGTCTCGGATTAGCTTGCACCTCGGCTGCAGTCAAAGCGCCAGCGTCTTTCGACAGGGGAGAATAAAATTCGCGGAATACCAACATCAAATCCGAGCGATCGCTGGTTTGGAAATTTAATTTGATTTGTGAATTGGTATTTTGCATGGCGCTATGATCACGCCAACCTTCTTGCTGCAAATGAGAACCGAATAATGTGTAGGAAAAATTTCCATTGCGCCCACCCATAAACATTTCCGATTTGAGATAACCGTATTGACCAAAGACTTGCCGTGGCATGATGACTAATTTCTCGTAAGGTGCTTCGCGTGTGGTAATGTCGATCAAACCACCCGAAGCATTGCCATACAATGCTGCCGATGGGCCGCGCACAATATCCATCCGTTGAATCAAGGCCGGATCGATCGAATCCAATTGCGTTTGTCCGTCCGGTAGCGTTTGTGGAATGCCATCGACGCGCATTTGAATACCACGCACGCCGAATGGTGAACGTGCACCAAAGCCGCGAATTGCAATGCGAAGATCTTGCGCAAAATTAAATTGATTTTGAAAAAATACACCAGGTGTATTGCGCGCAAATTCATCTAACGTTGCACCGGGTTGATATTCTTGCACTGTAGTGCGATTAAACTGCGTGATGCTATTGGGTATCTGCGTTGGTGACCGTTCACTGCGTGTTGCGGTGACGTTGATCGGATTCAATACAATGGATTTTGTTATTGGGTGGTTTTGCGCGAGTGCGCTCGATGCAAAAAAAATAGCTGCCCAAAATATTTCAAGATGAAGATTGCGGCTACTCAATTCGTCAATTCAGTTTGTTAAAAGAAGTTCGATAGAAGAGTATAAAATACCTTCTCACTCAATGTTCAATAATTTCTTTCACTAACGAGTAATTGAAATTTGCGGATCTCGTTATCCAAGATCGATTTTAATTTTTAAAACCAATCCAACAAAGTTTATTAATGAAGAATGCATAACGATTCCATACCAGAAAATCGCTTGATATTATTAGGTGCAAGTAATTTGACGTTGTCGTTGCGTTTGGCGATCCATGCCATGCAACAACGCTTAGGAAGTCCGAGCGAAGTATTGGCTGCGATAGGGCATGGCCGAGCTTACGGTATCTGCAGCAGTATTATAAGTCGTAAATTGCCTGCGATTTCGGAAAGTAGTTTGTGGAATGATCTTGCCGCTCAAAGAAACTTATCGCTGCCGAGTGCTGCATTGTTGACCGATATCGGCAATGATATTTTATATGGTTTGTTGCCGGAACAAATTTTGAGCACCTTAGAAAGGTGCATTGATCAGTTGCAACGGTACGGAACGCAGATTGTCATGACCAATTTACCGATTACCTCGATTGAAAATCTAACGGATGCGCGCTATTTAATTTTCCGTAATATTTTCTATCCTTCTTGCGAGTTAGCACGCGACACTACTGTGCAACGTGCGCAAAGTTTGCACACAGGTTTGATCGCTTTGGCTGCCAGGAAGAATATCCACTTATATGAACAAGAACCGCATTGGTTTGGCCCCGATGGCATTCATATCGATTATTGGAAGCGGGAAGCATTCTACCAAGACGTAGCGCGGTATTTTCATGTGGTTGAGCCACAAACGAACAAAGTCAGCAAGATTAAAAGTGGGTCAGCGGCGTGGCTGCAGCGCCCAACCTTCGCTTTTAAAACGCTATTGGGTTATGATTTCTATTGTCCACAGCCGAGTGGCTTGTTGAGCAATGGTTCCAGCGTTTGTAAGTATTAATCGATGCATCACGATGTCTCTACATAAAAAGTGAACTTCATGAAAAAAATTAAACTTGAGTTTGGTGATGCAGGTAAAGATATTTCGTTATCACTATCAGCGCTCGTGCACATCGGTGATTCAATTTACGCTGCTGGCGATGAAGGTGTTGATTTAATACGTTTACAAGCCAATAAGAGTGGCACGCGGTTTAAGTATGAGCAATTGATTCCACTCAACGATTGGTTTGATTTACCTATTCCACCGACAAGCAATAGCTCGAATGGTAAAAAGACGAACGTCGTGGAGATCGATCTTGAAGGCATGGATTTTGATCGCAAAAATCGTTTGTTGTGGATGGTTGGGTCGCATAGTTTAAAGCGTGGTCGAGCTTTACCCGAATTGCAGACCGATCAAAACAAGGAACGTTTGACGGGTGTTAATTCTGATGCCAATCGCTTTTTTCTGGGGTACGTTAAACTAAAACAGGATAAAGATAAAAAACTTCGTTTTCCACAAAAGGAAAAGAACGGCGATAAAAAAGATACCGACGCAACGCGGAAAAAATATTCTGCACAACTCGAATGTTCAGCAACAAGCAGTGAATTGTTGGATGAAATCAGTCGCGATCCTCTATTTGCTCGATTTTGTCTGCGCCGCGATGGCGTTCCCGGGAAAGATAATGGCGTGGATATCGAAGGCTTGGCCTGCGCACCGAAAGGTCGTGTTTTGATTGGCATGCGTGGACCAGTGTTGCGTGGAATCGCGGTTATTTTAGAATTGGCGCCAGAACGCATTGATTCACCCCAAACACGCGCTGATCGTTTGCAATTAACAAAAATTGGCCCTGATGGTTTGAAATACCGCCATCACTTCTTAGACTTAGCCGGACATGGCATTCGTGATTTATGCTGGCACGGCGATGATTTGTTGATTTTAGCTGGACCAACGACAGGACTGGACTCGCCACCATTGATCTTTCGCTGGAAAAAAGCCATTAAAGCGTTTGGCAAAAATCAATCCGATGAAGAACAATTTGTTTGGCGGGCTAAAAATTCTCTGGTGTTGGAGCAGAATAATCGGCGTTGGGTACAATTTGAGCCGGGCACTGATCATGCGGAAGCGATCATGCTGCTCGATAAAAAAAACTTGCTAGTCGGCTATGATTCGCCGAGTACGAAACGGTATAAACAGCCTGCCACGGTCATCGTAGACGTATTTCCATTAAAATGACTGGAGTTTTATTATGCGTTTTTAGGTAAAATCGCATTGAACTGAATCAATATCAACGAGAAAAATTGAGAGGAATCATCAACAATGGCAGTACAACCGCCTGATAACTATGAGAACAAAGACAAACCCATCGTTTCGACGGCACTCAATATTGGTGTCATCATCGGAACGATTTTGTTTCCACTCGTGGGATTGCTAATGGGTTTTGCCTACTATCGCAAAGACCACTCCGATGCTAAAAAAGCAGGAAAAATTTGGATGATCTTAGGAGGAATTATGATCGCATTGAATATTTTCTTCTTAATATCAATGCGACACTCTGGCACAGGTCCGCTTCAATAATAAGCGATCGTCAAAACATCGGCTTGTCTTTCGTGGAATTGAAGCGCTCTATACCCGAGGTAATCTCTAGCTTTGCGGATTCCACGCCGTCCCAGCCTTTGATTTTAACCCATTTGCCCGTTTCCAAGTCCTTATAATGCGAGAAAAAATGAGAAATTTGGGAACGTACCAGTTCAGGTAAATCTTCGCACGATGTGATTTTCTCATATAGATTGCAAAGCTTGGTAATCGGCACCGCCAGTAATTTTGCATCTTCTCCTGCTTCATCGCACATTCTCAACACACCTAAAGGGCGACACCTAACCACCACGCCGGTAATTAACGGAACAGGGGAAATGACTAATACATCCACCGGATCGCCGTCATCCGAAAGAGTATGTGGGATATAGCCATAATTGCAGGGATAGTGCATGCACGTTGACATAAAACGGTCGACAAACATTGCTCCCGTAGCTTTATCGACTTCATATTTTATGGGATCGGAATTCATGGGTATTTCAATGATGACATTAAAATCATTGGGAATGTCGCTACCGGAACCCACGCGGTCAAGATTCATTTTTTCTCCATATAAATGACAATGATTGGTGCTTTAATGGCGGGATTAAGAGCCACCCACCATAAAATAACCTCGAAAATTAATTAATTGATAATTTAATACAATTAGAATGAAAGCTAATTTATTATGAAAGCACTTTTCTTCATGCTTTTTGATGTATAGATTTGTTACGGTAAAAGAATTTTATTACAAAGAAGGTTGATTGCTAAGTGTTTAAAATTTGCTGTTAGTCATCGCATTTGCTGTATGAATAACAATACAAATTTAATTTTCTGATGTTAACAGCCTTAAAACGAAAGAATTTTTGAAATTTTAGCGGTGCTAAGTATATCACAAAACATAATTGTTCCCTGAACTTGGTATAATGGCGTTCAAGTTATTTTAAAAGAACATATTTTTGTAACTGATACAATCTAATTTCTAGTTTCGTTACCTGATTTTCTTATCGCAGAATGTGAGTAAACTAATAATAAAATAATAACCTCACAAAACATTACCTAGATGTGATAAATAACGATGCAGAATTTAATACTTTTTAATAATATTTTTACAATTCGTCAGGGGGAATAGCATGTCGCAAAAACACCCGGTTATCGCGGTAACCGGATCTTCAGGTGCAGGAACGTCAACGGTTAAAAACAGTTTTGAGCAAATTTTTCGTCGCGAGAAACTGAAAGCAACCATTGTGGAAGGGGATAGTTTTCATCGTTTTGATCGCGAAGCGATGAAAAAAGCAGTTGCCGAATCTGAAAAAATCAATGGTCGCCCAATCAGTCATTTTGGTCCAGAAGCCAATGAATTTGAAAAATTGGAAGCGTTATTCAAAGAATATAGCGAAAGTGGCAAGGGACAAACGCGGTTATATCTGCATAATGATGAAGAAGCTGCACCTTGGAAGCAACAAGCCGGTACGTTTACACCTTGGAAAGATATCGAACCAGGATCCGATTTATTATTTTACGAGGGATTACATGGTGGTGTGAAAAGTGATACAGCAGATGTTGCTAAGCACGTGGATTTGCTCGTTGGGGTGGTACCTATCGTCAATTTGGAGTGGATTCAAAAGATTTATCGCGACACTAGCGCACGAGGTTATTCGGCCGAAGCAGTGACGCAAACCATATTACGACGCATGCATGATTATGTGCACTACATCACACCGCAATTTTCACGCACGCACGTTAATTTTCAACGGGTTCCGACGGTCGATACATCCAATCCATTTATCGCCCGCGCTATTCCAACGCTTGACGAAAGTATGGTAGTGATACGTTTTAGAAATCCTAAAGATGCTGATTTTCCTTTCTTGCTGAACATGATTCATGATTCATTCATATCACGCCCTAATACCATTGTTGTTCCGGGCGGAAAAATGGGGATGGCTATTGAATTGATCTTGACGCCAATGATTTTGGATATTGTCGCTAAAAGCAGAGCGTAACTATTGTTAAAACGTGTGGATAATATAATTTCCTCACTGTTACAAAAATTACTTTTTCAATAGTTTCATCACAATGGCCGAGTTAACCTCGGCCATATTTATTTTATGGATTCGTTACTGTCAGATTTAAATCCCCAACAATTGGAAGCGATTACACTACCACATCAATCTGCATTGATCTTAGCGGGTGCTGGCAGTGGCAAGACGCGTGTTCTGACTACGCGCATTGCCTATCTCATTCAATCCGGCCAGGTTAGCCCGCACGGTATTCTAGCAGTAACTTTTACGAACAAAGCGGCGAAGGAGATGCTAACGCGAATTACCGCGATGCTGCCGATCAATCCTCGTGGTATGTGGATTGGAACCTTTCATGGTTTATGTCACCGACTGTTAAGAACGCATTATCAAGATGCCGGTCTATCGCAAGCTTTTCAAATTCTAGATTCAGCCGATCAATTGGCTTTGATAAAAAGAATTTTGAAAGATTTATCGGTTGATGAAAAACGTTTTCCTCCAAGACAAGTGCAATGGTTTATTAATAATGCCAAAGAAGCAGGTTTGCGTGCCTCGTCGGTTACGGTTGAAGATGCTTTTTCACGGCGCATGCTGGAGTTTTATCAAGTGTATGAACAACAGTGCTACAAAGAAGGCGTAGTCGATTTTGCTGAATTATTGTTGCGCAGTTATGAGCTATTGAAACGCAATCAGGTTTTATGTACGCATTATCGTGAAAGGTTTCGTCATATTTTGATTGATGAATTTCAGGATACGAATGTGTTGCAGTATCAATGGCTGAAATTGTTAGCGGGCGTTGGTTCGACTACGGAACAACAAAACGCAGCGGTTTTTGCAGTGGGGGATGACGATCAAAGTATTTATGCGTTTCGTGGCGCTAATACAGGAAACATGAAAGAGTTTGAACGTGATTTTGCAATTTCTAAAATTATTAAGCTAGAGCAAAATTACCGTTCGTATGGCCATATTTTGGATGCCGCCAATGCCTTGATTAACAACAATGCTGATCGATTGGGTAAAAATCTCTGGACGGCGGAAGGGAAGGGCGAGCCGGTGCGTGTTTATAATGCACCAAATGATTTTGATGAAGCGACTTTCATTGTGGAAGAAGTAAAGGCGTTGCATGCTGAAGGTATTGCATTATCGGATATGGCGTTATTGTATCGATCCAATGCGCAATCCCGTATTCTCGAACATAGTTTGTTCAATGCGGCCATTCCATACCGCGTATACGGTGGCATGCGGTTTTTCGACCGCCAAGAAATTAAGCACGCACTGGCTTATTTGCGACTCATTGCTAATCCTGACGACGATAATGCATTGTTGCGTGTGATTAATTTTCCTGCGCGTGGAATCGGTGCGCGTAGTGTTGAGCAATTACAAGATAGCGCCAAAATAAATGGAGTTAGTTTGTGGACAGCCGCGGTACAACAAACTGGAGGGCAGGAATCGCTAAAACAACAAGTTGATTCAGGCAAGTCGCTTAAAGGCATTGCTGGATTTGTGTATCGCATTACTTTGTTACGTGAGCGTTGCGATTCTTTGCCACTGCCACAAATCGTTGAACAAATGCTCAGCGATAGTGAATTGATTGCCCATTACACCAAAGAGCGTGAAAGTGCCGAACGATTGGAAAATCTCAATGAATTGGTGAATGCGGCTACCAGTTTTGTACACGAAGCAGAAAATGATACTTTGACGGAATTCCTTGCCCACGCATCGTTGGAAGCAGGAGAACATCAAGCGGGTAGCGGTCAAGATGCATTGCAATTGATGACAGTGCACGCGGCGAAAGGATTGGAATTTCACACCGTGTTTCTGAGCGGATTAGAAGAAGGATTGTTTCCGCACGAAAATAGCTTGAATGAGACCGATGGTATCGCTGAAGAACGTCGCTTAATGTATGTTGCCATGACGCGCGCGCGCCGCAGATTATATTTAAGCTTTGCGCAAAGCCGAATGTTGCATGGACAGACTCGCTATAACATTGCTTCGCGTTTTTTGCACGAAATCCCTGAAGATTGCTTGAAATGGCTACAATCGGTGAGTAATGTCGCTAATCTCAAAACATCTCTGTCGTCACCGAATTGGTCACATTCCGTCACTAAATCTTCATCGACCAGTCCCTGGAAAATGGGACAAAAGGTAATTCACGGCAAATTCGGCACCGGTATTATTGTCAATTTTGAAGGTGCTGGAAGCGATGCGCGTGTACAAGTTAATTTTGAAAATTCTGGGAGCAAGTGGTTATTGCTGGAATATGCAAAACTCACCTCGGTTTAGAAAGAAAATACATCAATGACGATTTCATCTCGATTTAATGGATTGATTTTCGTTTTCAAAAGCCTATTCACGCTTTTATCTGAATGCGATAGGTGTCATTCAGAAAAATTAGATCTACTTCAGCTCCTCTAGAGTGTTTTATACCATATGCCGTTTTCTTCAAAACTATATTTAAGATATTTTGCGGTTATTAAATTCCAAAGTTCTGGATTTTTTTTCGGAATGAGGTTTTCGTATTCATTACTAATAAATAAATAAGTTGGCGGTTTGTTTTGAAATTCTTCGTAGAAATTTTGCCATTGATAGTCCAAATAGTACTCTAGAATCCAGCCATTAGTGCTTAATTCAGGCAATCGCGAGGCCATTAAATATTTTCTCGGATTTCCGCATACATAGATAGTATCTTCTTCTTTTAATACCTTAAGAATCGATAGGGCATCATTTTTCGCATAGTCAAATCCCATAAGTTTTGCATAATTTTCAGAATACATACTTCCTCGCAATAATTGGAATTGATTATGGGTTATTAGGCCTAACATTATTAATAGGATAGGTACTCTTTTCCAGGAGTTGTTAATCTGCAAGTAATTGAATAAACGGTAAAAAATATAATCTAGACCTAATATAGATAACAGTGCGATAGGTACATAAAACAGTTGAAAATGATAAGACCACCAAGACGTTTTTTGCATCACTACGACTGCAAATCCAATCACTAACCAAGCAATCATCATACTAAAAAAGTGAGATTCTTTTTTTGGCATCAGAAAGATACCAACTCCCGCTAACATCAGGAAAAGAATCATTTTTCTACCGAACCATTTGATAGACTCCCATAGTCTTTCTGGATGTACTTGATCACCTAGACCAATGACCTGAGTCGGTATTTTAAAAAATATATCGACTACCAAGTTTTCAATGTGATGAGAAAAAATATAATTTAAGAAAAGCGCAATAGGAATGACGCAACCTAGTATCATCGGAGGTATTTGTTTTCCTAAAATATGCATTAATCCTTTGTTTCTGAAACTGAATACAAAATGGATGAGTAAGAACGATGCAATAATAGGGGCAAAAATTAATTTACAAAGAACAACAATTCCTATGAGTAATCCTGTGACGAAATAAGTGATCCATAAATTATTTTCATTTTTATAGGCTCTATCGAGTAACCAAACAATTAAATACAAAGGTACATTAATGAGCGCTTCAAGTTGAGTAAGCTGAAATGCATCTGCGTTGCAGTAATATGCACCAATAGCGAACAAAGGAAACAAACTGCTGCTTAATTCGCTTTTATAAAACAAGTTATACTGTTTTATAGAAAAATATAAAATGAGTGAAAATATTAACCAATATCCCAATTCAAAATAATGAATGGCAATATCACTCCATCCTAGCGTTTTACCTGCCAAGTAATAAAACATAAAAATGCCAGGTTGCTTGTAATCAAATAGATCTTGGTACAAAACCTTCCCAGCATCAAACATCTGAGCAATGACTGTGAATAGCGATTGGTCTCCACCAAGTACGGTAAAACTCTTGATAGAACCTACAATCGCGATAATACTCAGCACGATTATCATCGAAAGTCTTTTTTTTATTTCTCTATAAATCATAGAATTGATTTTTAATTAAATAGATGGGACTAATGCTTGGTGATATGGATCGATCGATTCTGAAAATATTTTTAGAATCTATATGATAGCGTTGTTAAATTTTTGTATTGCTTTGAATAATGAAGATTTATACCGATATTTCTTTATTACATAATTTTTTATGGTGTAAATAAGTGTTATATATCATTGAAGTATTGCGGTTCTTCTAAAAGCACTCATCAAATGATAGATTTTGTGGCTCGCAGAATTGCTCACCTGGATATGGATGCTTTTTATGCATCGATCGAACTGCTTCGCTATCCTCAACTACGTGGATTGCCAGTCGTTGTGGGCGGACGGCAAGATCATCAACCTACCGTAAAACCTGACGGCACACTTCATTTTTGTCGACTACATGAGTATGTTGGACGTGGCGTTATCACGACAGCGACTTATGAAGCGAGGGCGTTAGGCGTATCTTCTGGCATGGGTACCATGAAAGCAGCCCAACTTGCCCCAGAAGCCATTTTGTTGCCGGCTGATTTCGATCAATATAAACATTATTCTAATTTGTTTAAAGCGGCTGTTAGGACGGTATGTGGTGATTTTGAAGATTCCGGCATCGATGAAATTTACATCGATTTAACTCGATTTTCAGAGGACTCAACATCGCTGGCCCATTCACTTAAACGGGCTGTCAAAAATGCTACCGAATTATCGTGTTCGATCGGTATCGCACCCAATAAATTATTAGCAAAAATTTGCTCGGATTTAGAAAAACCGGATGGCTTAACCATCATTGGGTTATCGGATATTCCCAGTCGAATTTGGCCCTTGTCCGTTAAAAAAATTAATGGCATAGGCCCTAAAGCAGCCAGCAAATTGGCAGAATTGAGCATCAACACGATTGGTGAATTGGCGCAAACGCAACTGAGTGTGTTAAAAACCACTTTTGGCCATAACTATGCGACCTGGTTAACCGAAGTGTCGCAGGGCATCGATTCCCGTCCGGTCGTTATTGATCCAGAACTCAAATCATTAAGCCGTGAAACGACTTTTGAACGGGATCTCGATTTAAATCATGATCGCGCAATATTGTCACAATCATTGATTCAATTATGTGGAAAAGTCGCGCAAGACTTAAAGCATAAGCATTACATTGGGCGGACTGTCAGCATTAAACTGCGTTTTGCCGATTTTCAAACGCTTACGCGTAATTTGACTTTACCTGAGTATACGGATGATGCGACCAAAATTCTTGCCGCAGCCAGAGAATGTTTACGGCGCGTTGTGATTCAAAAGAAAATACGCTTATTAGGTATTAGAGTGAGTTCTCTCTATTTTCTTTCCGGCAAAAACACCACCCCTACAGAATCCACACAAAAACAGTTACCTTTTGATATTACTTAATAATTCTAGGAGTTCGTCCGAGGATAATCGGTTTATTGGAAAGCTCATTTTTTTTAACAAATCCATCGCATGGAAAATGTTCGTTCAAATGCGTACTGATACAGTGAATGCCTTCGATTACGCCTGCTTCAAATTGTTGTTGCACGAATGCTAATTCCATTCTTTGGCAAATGCTTTCCCACTGCGCACTGGTTATTTTTTCGTTGAGTCCACGATCCGCGACAATTTCAACGTCACGATCCGCTAATAATAAATAGATGAGTACACCGTTGTTGCATTCGGTATCCCAAACACGCAGTAAAGAAAACACTTCAAGTGCCCGTTCACGAGCCGTTTGATTGCTTAATAGCGCGTTGGTGCTTAATGAGGCTTCGACAGCAAAACAAATCTCTCCATCATGGTTAGATTCGGCGCGTTGTATCGATTGTTCAATCGCAGACAAAGCTTCATCGGTAAAAATTTTACGCAGTGAGAACTGACTGGTAGAGAAATGTCGCATCATACGGGACAAGTTCATTTACCATCTCCCAGACGCGCCACCGCCGCCAAATCCACCACCGCCCCCTCCGAATCCACCACCGCCCCCTCCGAATCCACCACCACCTCCAAATCCACCGCCTCTGCCATAGTGATCGTTTGGCCAGTTTCCACGACTCCCACGATAAATGCCTGTGTTAGGCGTATGAAAAAGATTAATGATCAACATAAAAAATGCTGCGGCAATAGCGATAGCGATCGAAGAAACCAGCAACCAACTGGCAAATCCTGCACCGACACTGGTTACCGCCGCGCCACCCAGGCGGCCTAACAATGGCTCCAATATTTTCCCAAAGATATAAAACACAACCAGTACTGGGAGAATCGCATCCATAGAATTCGTTAAATTGGCACTCAACCCAGCGTCTCTTTTCGCAGTGGGGAGCGGGAGCGATTCGCCTTGTATTAACCGCACCATGGCATCAACACCTGCTTCAATGCCGAGCGCGAAATTATTGTTTTTAAACTTCGGAATAATGATTTGCTCGATAATTTGTTTCGTTCGTGCATCCGGTAATATGCCTTCTAATCCATAGCCGACCTCAATTCGAAGTGCACGGTCATTTTTGGCAACGATCAACAACGCACCGTCATCTACTTTTCTGCGGCCTAGTTGCCAATGTTCTGCGACGCGGATTGAATATTGCTCAATACTTTCCGGCTGCGTGGTGGGTAGAATCAAAACAGCGACTTGACTACCTTTTTCTTTCTCCAAAGCGGCCAGTTTTTGTTCTAAACGCGCGATATCAGTTGAGGACAGCGTTGCAGTCAAATCAATCACGCGCGACTTTAGCTCAGGAACGGCTATTTGCGCCCAACTAAGATTAACGATGAGTAAGAAAAAAACGGCGGCCAAGCCAATGGGTTGCCAGATCCGTATGTTCAAAGCCATTGTTCTCCACAGGTAGCAACACGATAACAATAAAAAAATATTTATCCTTAGTGTATCAGTTAGACAGCTAACTACTGAGCAAGTGCACCCTGAGGATTAAAATCCACTTTCGGCGGAGCAACGATTTCTTGCTCGTTTTCCACGGTAAAGCTTGGTTTGACATGATGCCCAAAAACCATAGCGGTTAAATTGCTGGGGAAAGAGCGTACCACCACATTATATTCACGGACGGCATCGATATAGCGGTTGCGCGCCACGGTAATCCGGTTTTCGGTGCCTTCGAGTTGTGCTTGCAAATCACGAAAATTGGCGTCGGATTTGAGTTCCGGATATTTTTCCACAATCACCATCAGTCGTGATAATGCGTTCGATAACTCGCCTTGCGCATTTTGAAATTTGGAAAATGCATCGGCATTATTAATTAATTCAGGGGTCGCTTGAATTGCGCTGACTTTAGAACGAGCCTCCGTCACACCAATCAAGACGTCTTTTTCTTGCTGAGCGAATCCTTTCACCGTATTGACAAGATTGGGAATCAAATCAGCGCGTCGCTTATATTGATTGAGCACCTCGCCCCAACTTGCTTTGATTTGTTCATCGGTCGATTGCAGTGTGTTGTAGCCGCAACCGCTCAGAATCATTGAACCGGACAGTATCAAACTGAGAATCCCTATACGCATATAATCACCTATTAATCAAAAATTTATCATTATTTTATCGCTAAAACAGAATGTGGGCAGCAAATTTTTGCGTTGCTTAAAAACGACATAGAAGACTTCTTTGGGAAGATCAATTCTAACGCACTGTGTTTCTTGTAATTTTATCTTTTGTACCCTGGTATAAAAATTCTTTGAGAAAATTTTTTAAAAAAATCTTTCCGTTTTTGAAAAAACTCCTTATACTGATCACCACAATTTGTATGGTTATGTTTGCTACAAACCACTATATATTGTATGTACGCGCTGTGATTGAGAAAAACCAGTTTCATCGATTCATGCCATTGTATTCATGAGATTTGTTGCTCTTAGCAGAAATTTATTCGCATCAATTACGATTCGTCAGGGGAGATCGCCAATGCAATTCGCTACAGAAAATTCCAACCTCAAACCTGTTTCTTCCGTAAGCCAACTTCATCACGATAGTAGCACGCAAAGCACGCGCTTTTTGCATCACAAAGTGATACGCCGTAATGGCGCCGTGGTGGCCTTTGAGCCGAGCAAAATAACCATTGCCATGACCAAAGCTTTTATTGCGGTCGATGGCGGTCAAGGCGCAGCATCGGTGAGAGTACGTGAAGTCGTGACCAATTTAACGCAAGATGTGGTGAATGCGCTGCTGAGACGGCAACCGGACAGCGGTACGTTTCATATCGAAGATATCCAAGATCAGGTAGAACTGGCATTGATGCGGTCGGGTGAACACGATGTAGCGCGTGCGTATGTCCTGTATCGTGAAGCGCGTGCGCGCGAAAGAGCGCTGCTAAAACAAAAAAGCGCGGCAGAAGGTAAGACAGAAACGCTTTATGCGCTGGATAATGGTCAGCGGATTCCTTTGGATATGGCGAAATTGTCCGCTTTGATCGAATCTTGCTGTAAAGGCTTGGAAGCCGTTGAAGCAACGTCGATTTTGCAAGCCACTTTAAAAGACTTGTATGACGGCGTTTCGATGGATGAAGTAAGAAAATCGACTATCCTGTCGGCGCGTATTTTAATTGAAAAAGAGCCTAACTATAGTTATGTGACGGCGCGATTGTTGTTGAACAACATTCGTCACGAAGTATTGGGAGAAGAAGTTTCTCACGAAACGATGTCGTCGCGTTATCGCGATTATTTTCCAACATTTATCAAGCGCGGAATCGAAGCGGATCTGTTGGATGAACGCCTGAGTCAATTTGATTTGAAACGCCTTGCGGAAGCACTGGACGCGGATCGTGATTTGCAGTTTGACTATCTAGGCTTGCAAACGCTGTATGACCGTTATTTTTTGCACATCAAAGAACAGCGTATTGAATTACCGCAAGCATTTTTTATGCGTGTTGCCATGGGCTTGGCGCTCAACGAAATCGACCGTGAGGCACGGGCGATCGAGTTTTATCAAGTGCTATCCAGCTTTGATTTCATGAGTTCAACGCCGACGTTGTTTAATTCTGGCACTTGCCGTTCGCAATTGTCTTCTTGCTACCTCACGACAGTTCCCGACGATCTGGATGGTATTTATGAAGCCATTAAGGAAAATGCTTTGCTGGCCAAATACGCAGGAGGGTTAGGCAATGATTGGACCGCCGTGCGTGCGTTGGGCGCGCGCATTAAAGGCACTAATGGCAAATCGCAAGGCGTGGTACCGTTTTTGAAAGTGGTTTCAGATACCGCAGTGGCCGTCAACCAAGGCGGTAAACGCAAAGGCGCGGTGTGCGCTTATCTGGAATGCTGGCATTTGGATATCGAAGAATTTCTCGAATTGCGCAAAAATACCGGTGATGACCGCCGCCGCACGCATGATATGAACACCGCCACGTGGATTCCCGATTTATTCATGAAACGCGTTATGGATGGCAGCGACTGGACGCTATTTTCTCCTTCGGATGTGCCGGATTTACACGAGAAATTTGGCAAACAGTTCGAACAAGCTTATCTGGGGTACGAAGCCAAAATCGAACGCGGTGAATTACCGCTGTACAAAAAAGTTCCAGCCGTGCAGCTATGGCGCAAAATGCTCAGCATGTTGTTTGAAACAGGCCATCCGTGGATCACTTTTAAAGATCCGTGCAATATTCGTTCGCCACAAAATCATATCGGCGTCGTGCATAGCTCCAATTTATGTACCGAAATTACCTTAAATACCAATGACAAAGAAATTGCCGTGTGCAATCTAGGCTCGGTCAATTTAGTGGCGCACTTAAAAGACGGCGCGTTGGATATGGATAAGCTGAAACGCACGATCAATATCGCCATGCGCATGCTGGATAACGTCATCGATATCAATTTTTATGCCGTGGCCAAAGCGCGTAATGCGAATATGAAGCACCGGCCGATCGGTCTGGGCATTATGGGTTTCCAAGATTGCCTGTATGAATTGGGTATTCCATACGGTTCTGACGCGGCGGTCGAGTTTGCTGATCGTTCGATGGAAGCGGTGGCCTATCAAGCCTATTGGGCATCCACAGAATTAGCAAAAGAGCGCGGCAGTTACAGCAGTTATAAAGGCAGCCTGTGGGATCGCGGCATTCTGCCTCACGATACCTTGGAAGTGTTACGCACCGAGCGCGGCGGTTTTGTTGAAGCGGACGTATCCACGACGCTCGATTGGGATGCGTTGCGTCAACGTATCCAACAATACGGCATGCGCAATTCCAACTGCTTGGCGATTGCACCAACAGCAACGATTTCCAATATCGTCGGCGTTTCAGCAAGCATCGAGCCGAATTTCCAAAATCTCTACGTCAAATCGAATTTGTCCGGTGAATTTACCGTCGCCAATCGATATTTTGTTAAGGATCTGAAAAAACTCAATCTTTGGGATGAAGTCATGATCGCCGATCTCAAATATTTTGACGGCGCGATTAGTAAAATTGACCGCATTCCGGAAGAAATCCGCGCGTTATACGCCACCGCGTTTGAAATTGATCCGCTTTGGTTGATCGAAGCCGGCGCCAGACGGCAGAAATGGATTGACCAATCCCAGTCGCTGAATATTTACATGGGGGGCGTATCGGGTAAAAAACTCGATGACACCTATAAATTAGCCTGGCTGCGCGGTTTAAAAACCACTTACTATTTGCGTTCCTTAGGCGCTACCGGCGCTGAAAAATCGACAGGCCGGGCCGGTTCATTGAATGCGGTTCCCGCAGACGGCGGCATCAAAGACACTATCCATGGTGCTGCGGCAAAAGCTTCGGTGGAAGTGACCGCGGTGGAAATCAAATATTGCGCGATCGATGATGAAAGCTGCGAATCTTGCCAATAATCACATCAATACCCATTAATACAAGGAGCAATACAACATGCTGACGTTTGAAGATGAATCGGTTCAACCTGAAATTCCATTGGCCAAAGCGATGCCTCCGGTGATGAACGATCGTGACAATAGTCATGCTGCGGCAGACACCGCGGAAACCATTGCCGGCAGCGCTAACCGCCGTATTTCCGTCGAAGACAAGCAAATCATTAACTGCAACGCGGATGTCAACCAACTGGTTCCGTTCAAATACAAATGGGCGTGGGACAAATATTTGAGCGCTTGCGCCAATCATTGGATGCCGCAGGAAATCAGCATGAGCCGCGACATTTCATTGTGGAAAGACCCGAATGGCCTGACTGAAGACGAACGCCGCTTGATCAAACGTAATTTAGGTTTTTTTGTTACGGCAGACTCGCTGGCAGCCAATAACATTGTATTGGGCACGTATCGCCACATTACCAATCCGGAATGCCGGCAATACCTGTTGCGCCAAGCATTTGAAGAAGCCATTCATACCCACGCCTATCAATACATCGTCGAATCACTGGGTTTGGACGAAGGCGAGATTTTTAACGCGTACCACGAAATCCCTTCGATTCGCGATAAAGATGAATTTTTGATTCCGTTCATCGATACGCTGACCAATCCGCACTTCAAAACCGGCACTTTGGAAACCGATCAACAATTGCTGAAAAGCTTGATCGTATTTGCTTGCATCATGGAAGGACTGTTTTTCTATGTCGGCTTTACGCAGATTCTCACCTTAGGCCGGCAAAACAAAATGACCGGAGCCGCCGAACAGTATCAATACATCCTGCGTGATGAATCGATGCACTGCAACTTCGGCATCGACGTGATCAATCAAATAAAAATGGAAAACCCGCATTTGTGGACCAAAGCCTTTCGCGAAGAAATCACTGAATTGATGCAAAAAGCCGTCGCGTTGGAATACCGCTATGCCGAAGACACCATGCCGCGTGGCGTATTGGGCATGAACGCATCGATGTTCAAGGAATATTTGCGTTTCATCGCCAACCGCCGTTGCCAGCAAATCGGTTTGGATGCGCTGTATCCAAACGCCAATAATCCATTCCCATGGATGTCGGAAATGATCGACCTGAAGAAAGAGAAAAATTTCTTCGAAACACGCGTGACCGAGTATCAAACGGGGGGTGCGCTGAGTTGGGATTGAGGTTTCTTAACAGCTATACTCAACGTATATTCGTTTGGTTCATATTTACTCCACTTACTTAAAGGAAACTTGCATGGCAATTGCAAAACTGTTTTTCAAGGGAGTGCTGCAAAATTCTCAAGACTATGGTAACAACGACGAACACATGATTTCTCATGTGATTTTTGATCTTGAAATTGAAGGTAAACGACACGAAAATTTGTATGCAACTATTAAGCAACCCGTGGGTAGTTCGTTTGAATCAGCAAATCTTGAAATCTACCGTCCCATAAACTACAAAGGACATCTCTTTAACTACACGCCCTACCGTAGTAAAGTTGAAAGTTATTTTCGTGGAATTATCGGGCTCAATGGGACTGGAATTGGCTTTTCAAGCTCGGGTGTTTCAAATCTTTGCATGAGAGACAATTGGATCGAACATCCTTGCACCGACGAATTCGAAGTTCAGCTTGATAGTGATGGCTCATGGTGAATCACCTAGCAAATAAACTACGCATTTTACAATCACTAAATTCTGGCAATAGCGTGTAAAGACTCATGCCGATCACACCGTTTCATTTTGGTCCAGGAGCCGCAATTCACGCACTTGCGCCTAAGCAGGTTAGTTTTCTTGCTTTTTGTGTCTCGAATATTCTCATCGATATTGAGCCTTTGTATTTCATGCTTACTGATCAGTATCCGTTGCACCGATTTTTTCACACACTGATCGGTGCAACGCTCATCGTCATAATCAGTGTTGCGCTTTTCATCGGTATGCGTGCTTTTGCACAGCGTTTTTGGTTGCCTAATTTATTCCAATGGCAAGAACTTGGTATTTTTGCAATTACCATTGGCGCTATTTTAGGGAGTTACTCGCACATAGTGTTAGACAGTTTTATGCACTCAGACATTGCTCCCTTCGCACCATTCAGCGACATCAACCCCTTACTCCAGGTAATTTCGCTCAATACTTTGCATTGGGGGTGCATTGCTGCAGGTATCATCGGAATTATTATTCTCGCTATTCGCCATTTGCGAAATAAAAATACGCGCTAAAAATCTGTTAAACGCAGCATATTCGACAAGTGAACCGCTTTCGACCTTCACGTATATAATAAGCGTAATGCCAAATCGAACTGTTAATAAACCAATTTCCAACTTAATAAGATAACTACCCATGCAAACCCGTGAAGAACGCGATACGATGGGCGTGGTTAAGGTGCCCGCGGACGCATTATGGGGCGCGCAAACGCAACGCTCGTTGCAAAATTTCAAGATTTCCACTGAAAAAATGCCGGTGGCGTTGATTGTTGCGCTGGCAAAAGTAAAACGCGCGGCTGCAACCGTTAATCACGATTTGGGATTACTCGACGCGGCCAGTACCGCGGCAATTATCCGCGCGGCGGATGAAGTGATTGCCGGCGATCATGCCAACCAATTTCCCTTGGCGGTATGGCAAACCGGCTCCGGTACGCAAACCAATATGAATATCAACGAAGTATTGGCAAATCGCGCGTCACAATTACTGGGAGGCGGTTGCGGCGCTGATCGTAAAATTCATCCTAACGATGATGTCAACAAAGGGCAATCGTCGAATGATGTGTTTCCTACGGCCATGCATGTCGCGGCTATTGAAGAAATACATCACCGACTGTTGCCAGCCATTCGGTTGTTGCGCGAAACATTGGCGGCAAAAATGGCGAAATTTTCCGACATCGTCAAAATAGGACGCACGCATTTGCAAGACGCGACGCCGCTGACGTTGGGACAGGAGTTTTCCGGTTATGTCGCGCAATTGGATCACAGTTTGAAACATATTCAAGCGTCAATGGCGCATGTTTACGAATTGGCTTTGGGCGGCACGGCGGTCGGTACCGGATTGAATGCGCATCTGGAGTTTGCGCAGCGGGTCGCGCATGAATTATCACGCTTGATCGGATTGCCGTTCATTACTGCGCCAAATAAGTTTGAAGCGTTAGCCAGTAATGATGCTTTGGTGCATGCGCATGGCGCGCTGAAAACCTTGGCCGCATCGTTGATGAAAATCGCCAATGATATTCGTTGGTTAGCTTCAGGGCCGCGTTGTGGCATCGGAGAACTGAAAATTCCAGAAAACGAGCCGGGCAGTTCGATCATGCCGGGCAAGGTGAATCCAACGCAATCCGAAGCGATGACGATGGCATGCTGCCAGGTGATGGGCAACGATGTGGCGATTAATATGGGCGGTGCCATGGGAAATTTTGAATTGAACGTGATGAAACCGTTGATTATTCATAACTTTCTGCAAAGCGTACGATTGCTTACCGATGCCATGATGAGTTTTAATGACAATTGCGCGATCGGCATAGAAGCCGATAAGGATCGTATCGATGCGTTGCTGCATCATTCCTTAATGTTGGTGACTGCGCTGAATCCGCATATTGGTTACGACAAGGCTGCTGAAATTGCCAAAAAAGCGCATCGGGAAGGCACGTCACTGAAAACCGCCGCGGTTGCGACCGGTTATGTTACCGCTGAACAGTTCGATGCTTGGGTGGTTGCAGAAAAAATGGTTGGTAAGTAATCAGCCTATTCGAATGAATCACAACTAAACATGGAACAGCCACAACAGGCTTTCAGCCCAGCCACAAAACGCGAACGTTTTGCATGGTGCCTCTATGATTTTGCCAATTCGGGTTATACCACAGTCATTTTGACCGCTATTTTCAATGCATATTTTGTCGGCGTTGTCGCAGCGGAAAAAGGAGAGG